>Ga0182736_1000465_pt1 | contig 62093 bp, 53 predicted proteins | sample eDN5th30CKraftBY_FD_128882 | JGI IMG/M metagenome (GOLD analysis project Ga0182736, IMG submission 128882) | Enriched backyard soil microbial communities from Emeryville, California, USA - eDNA 5th pass 30_C Kraft BY (version 2) (version 2) | ecosystem: Environmental > Terrestrial > Soil >... | reverse complement strand
GAGTTCTGTTTCAAATGCTGGTCAGCAGTTACTTCTTCACCGCCCGCTGCCTCACCGCCTCAAACAAACAAACCCCCGACGCCACCGACACATTCAAACTCTCGACCGTCCCCGCCATCGGGATATTCATGATTTCGTCGCACGTCTCGCGGGTCAGGCGACGCATGCCCTCGCCCTCCGCACCGACGACGATCGCCACCGGGCCATCCAGCTTGGTCTCGTAAAGCGATGCCGTCGCCTCGCCCGCCGTGCCGATCACCCAGACGCCCGCCTCCTTGAGTTCGCGCAGCGCGCGCGCCAGATTCGTCACGGTGATATACGGCACGCTCTCCGCCGCGCCGCTCGCCACCTTCGCCGCCGTCGCGTTCAGGCCCGCCGAGCGATCGCGCGGCGCGATCACCGCATGCGCGCCGGCCGCATCCGCGACGCGCAGACACGCGCCGAGATTATGCGGATCGGTGACGCCGTCGAGCACCAGCAGCAAAGGCGTGCCCGAAATGCCATCGAGCAGTTCGGCCAGATTCTGCGCGAGCGGCAGATCGTGCGCGCGCGCCACCACGCCCTGATGCTGGACGTTGCCCGACAGCCCCCAGAGACGCGCTTCATCGGCCGCGATCAGCCGCACGCCCGCTTCCTTCGCGGTCCGCAGAAAGTCCTGCATGCGCCGATCCTTGCGCGTGGGGTCGTACAGCACCTCCTCGATCGACGATGCGTCCGCGCGCAAACGTGCGGTCACTGCGTGAAATCCGTATAGAACCTTGAGACGTGACATGACTGATTCGAACCTTCGGTGAAAACTTGAAAAGCACGACGCGGTCCGAAGCACGAAGCATCGGACCGCGCGTATTCGATGGCGGCTGTATTGACGCGCCGCCCTAACGTTTCTTGCGCGCCGGCCGTCCCTGCGATGCCGACTTCGACGCCGCTCCGCGCTTCTTCGCCGCGCCGCCGCGCGGACTCGCCGCAAGCGCCGCGCCCTTCTTCGTGCCGCCGCGCGCACGCGTGCTCGGGGCGTCGTCGTCGCCGAACGGACGGATACGCGGTCCCGCGCCGATGCCGGCAGCCGCTGCATCGCTCGCACCGGTCGACGGACGCGGCGACGGCGGCTTCACCGGCGTATCGCGAACCAGCCGGAAATCGATCTTGCGCGCATCGAGATCGACGCGGCTCACCTGCACGCGCACGCGATCGGACATCCGGTAGCGAATGCCCGTGCGCTCGCCGCGCAGTTCGTTCTTGATCTCGTCGTACTGGAAATAGTCCGAGCCGAGCTCGGTCACATGCACGAGTCCTTCGATGAAGAGCGAATCCAGTTGCACGAAAATGCCGAACGACGTCACGCCGTTCACCATGCCGCCGTATTCCTCGCCGAGCTTGTCGCGCATGAAGTAGCACTTGAGCCACGCTTCGACGTCGCGCGAGGCTTCGTCGGCGCGACGCTCGTTCGACGAGCAATGCAGCCCGAGCTCTTCCCAGATCGCGACGCTGTTGCGAGCGCGGCCACGCGCGGAGTCGTCGGCCTTCTGCAGTTCGCGCGCGGCTTTCGTGAGGCCCGTGCTCAGGAAAACATCGTGGCCGACGTCCGGCAGATACTTCTTGCCCTGCAAGATCGCGTAGATCGCGCGATGCGTGAGCAAGTCGGGATAGCGCCGGATCGGACTCGTGAAGTGCGCGTACGCCTCATAAGCGAGGCCGAAATGGCCGATGTTGTCCGGGCTATAGACGGCCTGCTGCATCGAACGCAGCACCATCGATTGCAGCATCTGCGCGTCGGGCCGGTCGCGAATCTGCGCGATGAGGGCGGCGTAATCGCTCGCGTGCGGCTTGTCGCCGCCGGTGAGCGTCAAGCCGACGCCGCGCAGGAACGCGCGCAGGTTTTCGAGCTTCTCTTCCGTCGGCCCCGCGTGCACGCGATACAAACCGGGATGCTTGTTGCGCTTCAGAAAGTCGGCCGCGCAGACGTTCGCGGCCAGCATGCATTCCTCGATCAGCCGATGCGCGTCGTTGCGATGACGCGGCACGATCTGCTCGATCTTGCCCTGCGAGTTCACGACGATATACGTCTCGGTCGTATCGAAGTCGATGGCGCCGCGCTTCTGGCGCGCGGCATGCAGCGACTTGTAGACGCCGTAGAGGTTCTGCAGCTGCGGCAGGATATCGGCGCGCTTCGCCGCTTCCGGACCCTTCGTGTTGGTGAGCACGGCCGCGACTTCGGTGTATGTCAGGCGCGCCGCCGAGTGCATCACGCCGGGATAAAACTGATACGCCTTGATCTCGCCGCGCGCGGTAATGACCATGTCGCACACGAGCACGCAGCGATCGACATCGGGGTTTAGCGAGCACAGGCCGTTCGACAGCTTCTCCGGCAGCATCGGAATCACGCGGCGCGGGAAATACACCGACGTGCTGCGATCGAGCGCATCGATATCGAGCGCTTCGTTCGGACGCACGTAATGCGATACGTCCGCGATCGCGACCAGCAGACGAAAACCCTGACCACGTCCGACGGCGACCGGCTCGCAATACACGGCGTCGTCGAAATCGCGCGCATCTTCGCCGTCGATGGTGACGAGCGGCACGTCGCGCAGATCGACGCGATGACGGATATCCGCCGCGCGCACTTCGTCGGGCAGCTTGGCGGCGGCGGCGAGCGCGGCGTCGCTGAATTCGTGCGGCACGCCGTACTTGCGCACCGCGATTTCGATTTCCATGCCGGGATCGTCGATATCGCCGATCACTTCGACCACGCGTCCGAGCGGCTGCGAATGGCGGCTCGGGAAATCCGTCAGATCGACGGACACGACCTGCCCGACCTTCGCCTTCTTCGGATTTTGCGTGATGAGGATGTCATGCCCGATGCGCTTGTCTTCGGGCACGAGAATCAGCGCGCCGTTCTCGTTGACGAGGCGCCCGATGACGCGCTTGTTGGCGCGATCCGTGACCTCGACGATGTGCCCTTCCGGCCGTCCGCGCCGGTCATAGCCGACGATGCGCGCGAGCACGCGATCGTTGTGCATGACCTTCTGCATTTCGCCATTGGGGAGGAAGAGATCGTCCTGGCCGTCATCGCGGATCAGAAAGCCGAAGCCGTCGCGATGCCCCTGCACGCGCCCCGCAACAAAATTCGACGGATGCGTGAGTTGATAGTGGCCGCGCTTGTCGAGGCGGATTTGCCCGTCGCGTTCCATGGCCGCCAGTCGCTTGAAAAATCCTTCGCGCTCCTGGCGCTTGATCGACAACGCTTCGGCGATGTCGTTCGCGGCATGCGGTGTCTCGCTCGTGCGCAGCACGCCGAGAATTTCTTCGCGGCTCGGAATCGGATACGGATATTTGCTCAAGGGCGTAGTCGTGTTTTTTCTCGTTGGACGGGACTTTTGCGGTGCTTTGCAACCAATAATGCGGTCATCGTTGCGGGTCATTCTAACACCCGTCTTTTAAGCGCCACGGGCGCGAGACGCCGACGCGGCGCGCTTCGCGGCTCGTTACAGGCATCGCATCGAAACGCTTGACAGATGCGTTAGGCTCGCTATAATTGCGCTCTCTGCTGCTGAACACTCATTCGAACGATCATTCGAACGATCAGTAAAGCGCAGCAGATTTGAAGTAACACGCACCCTTGCCCAGGTGGCGGAATTGGTAGACGCACTAGGTTCAGGTCCTAGCGGTGGCAACACCGTGGAGGTTCGAGTCCTCTCTTGGGCACCAGATGTTTGAAAAAGCCACCTTCGGGTGGCTTTTTCTTTTTATGCGGAGACCGTGTTTTTGTCGTAGAGGAGTCGTATGACTTTTCGATTGACACGGCGCCCGTTCCCGCTAGAATAGCGGGCTTGCTGTACCCCTTGGCCCAGGTGGCGGAATTGGTAGACGCACTAGGTTCAGGTCCTAGCGGTGGCAACACCGTGGAGGTTCGAGTCCTCTCCTGGGCACCAAGGTCCCTCTTTCGCGAGACGCTCGTTCGAGCGCATCGCACGCAAAAACCCCGCGCATCGTCGCGGGGTTTTTTGTTTTCCGCCTTCGCTTTCCGCCTTCACTTTCCGTTCGCAATTCCGTCTCCGATTCGGTCCCCGGATGTCGAATTGAAATCGAAACGAATCTGCGTTCGCCGATTCATATTCGTGCGAACACTGCGACGCGCCAGTGCTCGCGGCGTTCACTTTCTTCAGCCGCGAGCGCAGGGGCGTCGATATGACCCGCTTTGCGCAAGAAGCCGGCGCGACGGATAGCTGCGCTTCTCCGCCACCCGGCTCGCGTCCGACGCGCCTCGCTTATCGCGCTTCGTCGCCCCGAAAGGCAAGCATCCGCAGCAGCGAATTCGTGTTCTGCGGGCGCAATGCGACGAGGCCGTGCAGTTCCCTGCGATAGCGATAAGCCGTCGTCACCGACAAGTTGACCTCGCGCGAAACCTCGACGACCGGCGCGCCATCGTGCAGCAATGCCAGCGCCTGGAATTTCCTCTTGAAGTCGACGCGTCCTCGGACGCCGCCGCCCGGCGACGCCTCGACGACCCGAAACTCCTTGCGCAATTTCCTGGGCGCCGAGCAGTCCAGCGATATGGACCGATAGCTATAGCCGTCCGTGCCGTTGCTGAAGAGATAGAGCTTGCTGTCGAAAACGTAGCTCCGATCGATCGGCGCGGTCTCTCTGTACAGCGAGTTTATTTTTAGCTCGACTCGGTAAACACATTTATTTAGGAACACTTACTCTCCTGTTGCCGATTGTTAACGGCAGGTGATTGCTGCCTACAGGAGACGACTGTAGTTTGCGATCGTCGTGCGCGGGTCTGGAAACCCGATCACGGCATTCCTACGCGTCCTGGCTTCGCCTGAGCGGAGTCAGGACCGATACTCGCTCGCACCCCTCGACCAGGGCAATCGCGGTGCGAGTTCTCGATATTTTTAGCTCGTTTCACCGCCATCCCCACCAGATGTTTCCGAATTGGCGCTGCCGACGTTCCCACGAGCTAGACATCTCCGTTTCCCTCGAACGGCAGCGGGGGAATCAGTTGCAATCGGCTACCGCAATCGATGACGCCGACGGCAAAATGCCAGACAACGAGCAATAGATTCATCATCGCTTCGGACAGGCCGAGTTCGCGCCTGATAGCCTGAATCGGCACGTCCCGCTGCAAAAAAACGAAGGCCAGATACGTGGCAAGCAGTGTCGGCTCACCTCGACTATTCCGATACACGCCATCTCCCTTTCGCATGGTCGACTTCCGCACGTTATTGAGCAGTTCCAGATCCAGCGGCACACGCAGATAACTGACCTCTCCACTGCAACGGGTCAGCAAATACAGCACATCCCCCGTAAGCAGCATCCAGTCAGAAACACCGATGTCATCAGGAACGGCGCCCATGCTTAGCCTGACTAAGTGATCTCTCGTCTCCATTTCCAAATATGCTCCTATGGCCACCGTACGCGTGGCAGGTGGTCACACTAGAAGCCCTCCGATGTGACCTGCTGTGGCGCATCCCGCGAAGAACGACCCACAGCCCCTTTGACGCCCCGCGTACTGCGGGGTGTCAAGAATCCAATCGCTTTAATTTTGTTTAGTAAATCGAACTAATCATTCGATTTTGTCGGTGCTAATGCGAAACAAAAGCATAACGCCCGAATCTCGAATCCTTGAAGTGGACACATCCTAAAGAATGAGACTTCCGAATTAGAGTTCTAATCGGTCGTTATGCTCTTGTTTATTCTGTGGCATGGCGTGTGCTCCGAGTGTTGAAATACCGGAGATTCGTGATGCCTGCCCTGTATGTCATCGCTTTCCTCCTGCTCGCCGGCACGCTCGCCTTCCTGCAGGCGCCGGCGCTCGCATGGCTCGCCGGGTTCGCGGTCTGGGTCGCCGCCGGCGCGCTGACCGGTTTGACGGGCCCGCTCGGCGCGACGCTGCTCGCGATCGTCTTCGTGCTTCCCGCGCTCGCGCTCACGCTGACACCGCTGCGTCGCGCGCTCGTCAGCCGCCGTGTAATCGCCGTGTTTCGCAAGGTCCTGCCGGAGATGTCGTCGACGGAGCGTGACGCCATCGAAGCCGGCACGGTCTGGTGGGACGCCGAGCTTTTCTCGGGCCGCCCGCGATGGGACCGCCTGCTCGCACACGGCATGCCGAAGCTCACGCAGGAAGAGCAAAGCTTCATCGACAACGAATGCGCGCGTCTGTGCGACCTGTCGAACGACTGGGATACGACCGCCATCTGGCAAGACTTGTCGCCAGAAGCGTGGGCTTACCTCAAGGAACAGGGCTTTCTGGGCATGATCATTCCGAAGCGCTATGGCGGAAAGGCTTTCTCCGCGTACGCGCACTCGCAGGTCATCATGAAGCTCGCGACGCATTCGTCGGCGGCGGCCGTATCGGTGATGGTGCCGAATTCGCTCGGTCCCGCCGAGCTGCTTCTGCACTACGGCACCGAGGAACAAAAAGATCACTATCTGCCGCGGCTCGCGCGCGGCGATGAAATTCCGTGCTTCGCGCTGACCAGCCCATACGCCGGATCGGATGCCGCGGCGATCCCGGATATCGGCATCGTGTGTCGCGGCGTGCATGAGGGCCGCGAGACGCTCGGATTTCGCGTCACGTGGGAAAAGCGCTACATCACGCTCGGTCCTATCGCGACCGTGCTCGGCCTCGCCTTTCGCGCGCTCGATCCCGATCACCTGCTCGGCGACGACGACGCGCCCGGCATCACCTGCGCGCTCATTCCGACGAACCATCCCGGCGTGAACATCGGACGGCGGCACTGGCCGCTCAACGCCGTGTTCCAGAACGGCCCGAACTGGGGTAAGGACGTGTTCATCCCGATGGACTGGGTCATCGGCGGACGCGCGCAAGTGGGTAACGGCTGGCGCATGCTGATGGAATGCCTCGCCGCCGGCCGCGCGATCTCGCTGCCTTCGTCGAACGTCGGCATGGCGAAGCTCGCGGTGCGCGGCACCGGCGCGTATGCCGCCGCGCGCCGTCAGTTCCGCACGCCGATCGGCCGCTTCGAAGGCATACAGGAAGCGCTCGGGCGCATGGGCGGCAATCTCTATGTGATGGACGCGGCGCGGCGTCTTTCCGCGCAGGCCGTCGATCTCGGCGAGAAGCCGTCCGTCATCTCGGCGATCGCGAAGTATCACATCACCGAACGCGCGCGCAAGGTCATCAACGACAGCATGGATGTCGTCGCGGGCAAGGGCATCTGCATGGGACCGTCGAATTTTCTGGCGCGGGCGTATCAGCAGATGCCGATCTCGATCACCGTCGAAGGCGCGAATATCCTGACGCGCTGTCTCATCATCTTCGGACAGGGCGCGATCCGGTGTCACCCCTACGTGCTGAAGGAAATGGCAGCGACGCGCGACAACGATCTGCGCGCGTTCGACGCCGCGTTCTTCGGACACGCGGCGTTTCTGGCATCGAACGCGATGCGCGCCTTCGTGTACGCATGCGGCGGCGGCGTGTTCGTCGCGAAGCCCGCGCGCGCCGATGCGCGTCTCGTGCCGTACTATCGCGCGGCCACGCGTCTGTCGAGCGCGTTCGCGTTGTTCGCCGATGTGTCGATGCTCACGCTCGGCGGCGAGCTGAAACGCCGCGAACGTCTTTCGGCGCGTCTCGGCGACATCCTCTCGCAGTTGTATCTGCTCTCCGCGACGCTCAAGCGTTTCGAGGACGATGGCCGCCCTGAAAGCGATCTGCCGCTCGTGCGCTGGGGCGCCGAAGACGCGCTTTATCAGGCGCGCGCCGCGTTCGAGGGCTTGCTCGCGAACTATCCGAACCGCGCGGCGGCGGCGTTTCTGCGCATCGTCGCGTTCCCGTTCGGCTTGCCGCACGCCCCTAGCGTCGATGCGCTCGGCAACGACGTCGCGATGCTGATGCAAGCACCCGGCGACGCGCGCGAGCGCCTCGTCGCAGGCTCGCACGTTTCGGCGCTCGAAGACGATCCGATCGCGCGCGGCGAAAAGCTGCTCGCGCTCACGCCTGCCGTCGCGGCGCTAGAGGCGCGTCTGCGCGACGCCGTCAAGGCGGGCGCCGCCGCCCCGCTGCCGCAAAGCCCGCACGACATCGAAGCCTGGTCGCAGACGGCGGCGGCGCGCGGTCTCATCGACGAAAACGAACGCGCGCTGCTCGCCGAATGGGCCGCTCATGCGAAGGAAGCGGTGAAAGTCGATGATTTTTCCGCAGACTTCGGTATCCTCGAAGCATTGCAAAAGCGCAGCGCGGCGCTCGAGCGGCACTTGCCCGAAGCCATTGCCTGAAGCATTCAGGACCAAAGGCACCGCCCCGCGCGCCCGACGACCGATCGACAATCGATGAAAGACCGCTATCTCGACTTCGTCAATTCGCCCTTCGGCACGAGCATTGCACGCTCGCTCGGCCTTCCGCGTCCCGAGGTTTTGCGCCGCCATCGCGCGGATCAGGCCGAATTCGGCGGCATGGCCGCCATCGGCGCGGGGCCGTCGCCCGCGCTCTTCGACGATCTGATGGCCGTGCTGTCGGCGATCGGCATGACGGGCATCGCGCACGAAAGCGCGTCCGGCTGGCTGCCGGTCGCCGCGCGGCACGGCGCGATGAGCGGCCGCTTCGAGCCGCGCTCGCGCGACGCTTCCGCGACCGACCGCGTCGAGGCGCTGATTTTCGATGCGACCGGCATCGGCGAAAGCGCGCAACTCCATTCGCTCTACGCGTTCTTCCACGATGCGCTGCGTTCGCTCGCGAAGAACGGGCGCATCGTCGTGCTCGGGCGTCCGCCCGCCACGCGCTCGAGCGTCCGCGCCGCGACCGCGCAGCATGCGCTCGAAGGCATGGTCCGCTCGCTCGGCAAGGAGGCGCGCAACGGCATTACGTCGAATCTGCTGCGCGCAGCCGATGGCGCGGATGTCGAGTCGGCGCTGCGCTTTTTCCTTTCGCCACGCTCGGCCTATGTCTCGGGCCAAGTCGTGACCATCGATGCGCCCGCCGACGCGCCGCCAAGCTGGGCCAAGCCGCTCGCCGGCAAACGCGCGCTCGTGACGGGCGCGGCGCGCGGCATCGGCGCGTCGATCGCGGCGGTGCTGGCCGAGCACGGCGCGATCGTCACCGGGCTCGATATCGACGCCGCCCGCGATGCGCTCGATCAGACCATGCTCGCGATCGAAGACGCGTCGCCGTCATCGGGCGCGCACGCGGCGCTCGTCGCGGATATCGCCGCGCCCGAAACGCCCGCCGAAATCGCGGCGGCGCTGGCTGCATCGGGCGGCATCGATATCGTCGTGCATAACGCGGGCATCACGCGCGACAAGACCATCGCGCGCATGACCGCCGACATGTGGGACAGCGTCATCGACATCAATCTGCTCGCGCAGGAACGCATCGACGACGTGCTGCTCGCGCAGAACGTGTTGCGCGCGGGCGGGCGCATCGTCGCGGTGTCGTCGATCAGCGGCATCGCGGGCAATCGCGGGCAGACCAATTACGCGACGTCGAAAGCCGGCGTGATCGGCCGCGTGCACGCGATGGCGCCGTTGCTGCGCGAGCGCGGCATCACGATCAACGCGGTCGCGCCGGGCTTCATCGAAACGCATATGACCGCGCGTATGCCCTTCGGCGTGCGCGAGGCCGGCAGACGCCTCAATTCGATGGGACAAGGCGGCTTGCCCGTCGATGTCGCCGAGACCGTCGCGTGGCTCGCGAGTCCGGGCAGCGCGGGCATCACGGGCAACGTGGTGCGCGTGTGCGGCCAGAGCCTGATCGGCGCGTGAGGAGACAGAACGCGATGCACGCACCGACCATGCCGCGCGCCCGCACCGTCGTCGTCGAAACGCTGCCGCCGCCCGCGAAGCTCTACGGCCGCGCGCTGCCCGCGCTTTTCCGGCGCGCGCGTGCGCCGGAGCTGCCCGCGTTGCGGCTCGTGCGCCCGAATGTGAGGATCGACGCCGAACAGGTCGGCCGATACGCGCGCGTGTGCGGCTTCATTCCCGAGCACGGCGTGCCGCTCACGTTTCCGCACGTTCTCGCTTTTCCCTTGCATCTGATGATGCTCACCGATCCGTCGTTTCCGTGGTCCGCGCTCGGCGTCGTGCATCTGTCGAACAGCGTGCGGCTGCGGCGTCCGCTCGCGGCCGGTCAGGCGTTGCGCATCGAAGTGGAATGCGGGCCGCTCGTGCCGCATCAGAAGGGCCAGGCGTTCACGCTGCATACGCGCATCTATCGGCGCGGCGAGGCGGTGTGGGACGGCGACAGCGTGTATCTGAAGCGCGGCGCGCGCAGCGAGCGCGCGGCGCCATCGATCGAGATCGCCGATGCCGCCGACGTACGCGTGCCGCTGCTCGCGCGCGAAGCGCGCTGGCAGCTTCCGCCGCAACTCGGACGCGACTACGCGAAGGCGTCGGGCGACTTCAATCCGATCCATCTGCACATGCTGAGCGCGAAAGCGTTCGGTTTTCCACGCGCCATCGCGCATGGCATGTGGACGCTCGCGCGCACGCTCGCCGCGTTGCATCCGGTCAAGGCGCTGGCTTCCGGTTACGCGCACGGCGATTTCAAGACGCCGCTATACATTCCCGGCGATGCGACGCTGTGGACCGCCGCGCCCTCGCCCGTCGCGCGCGATTTCGAAGTGCGCGATCTCGCCGGCGACCGGCCGCATCTGCGTGGCCATTTCGAATGGGAGCTGCCATGAGCGAAGCGCGTCGTGTCGCGGTAATCGGCAGCAATCGCATTCCGTTCGCGCGCTCGAACACGGCGTACGCGAGCGCGTCGAATCAGGACATGCTGAGCTTCACGCTGCAAGGACTCGTCGATCGCTTCGACCTGCACGGCATGCGCCTCGGCGAAGTGGCGGCGGGCGCGGTCGTCAAGCATTCGCGCGATTTCAATCTGACGCGCGAAGCCGCATTGTCGACGACGCTCGCGAAGGAAACGCCCGCCTACGACGTGCAGCAAGCCTGCGGCACCGGCCTTGAAACGGCGATTCTGGTCGCGAACAAGATCGCGCTCGGACAGATCGACGTGGGCATCGCGGGCGGCGTCGATACGGCGTCGGACGCGCCCATCGCGGTGAACGAGCGCATGCGCAGAATCCTGCTCGAAGCGAATCGCTCGCGCTCGGCGGGACAGCGCGTGGGCGCGCTCGCTAAACTGCGGCCCGGCATGTTCTTCAGGCCGCTCCTGCCGCGCAATGCGGAACCGCGCACGGGCCTTTCGATGGGCGAGCACTGCGAACTGATGGCCAAGCGCTGGAAGATTTCGCGCGAGGCGCAGGATGCGCTCGCGCAGGAGAGTCATCGCAAGCTCGCGGCGGCGTACGGGCGCGGCTTTTTCAACGATCTGATGACGCCGTACAAAGGCCTCGCGCGCGACAACACGCTGCGGCCCGACGTATCGCTCGATCAGTTGTCGGCGCTCAAGCCCGTCTTCGATCGCGACGCGGGCACGCTCACCGCGGGCAACTCGACGCCGCTCACCGACGGCGCATCGGCGGTGCTGCTCGCGTCCGAGCAATGGGCCGCCGAGCGTGGCTTGCCGGTGCAGGCGTTCTTGACGTTTTCCGCGACCGCCGCCGTCGATTTCTTCGACAAGCGCGAAGGCCTCCTGATGGCGCCCGTCTACGCGGTCCCGCCGATGCTCGCGCGCGCCGGAATCGCATTGCAGGACTTCGATTTCTACGAGATCCACGAAGCATTCGCGGCGCAGGTGCTGTGCACGCTCGCCGCGTGGGAAGACGACGAATACTGCCGCACCGCGCTCGGACTCGACGCGCCGCCCGGTTCGATCGACCGCGCGCGTCTGAACGTGAACGGCAGCTCGCTCGCGACGGGGCATCCGTTCGCGGCGACGGGCGGGCGCATTATCGGCACGCTGGCGAAGATGCTCGCGAACGCGCCCGCGCGCAGCGACGGCAAGCCGTTGCGCGGACTGATCTCGATCTGCGCGGCGGGCGGACAAGGCGTCGTCGCGATACTGGAGCGGTAGCCGGAAATATCGGCCAAAAAAATACAAGCCGACGGAGACACCACATGAGCCCGGGACAGGCAGCGCCGCGCGGGACTTCCGAGCCGCACGCGACGGACGGCATCTGGTACGCGTCGTATCCGCCGGATGTCGCGCATGAGATCGATCCTTCGCGCTATCGCTCGCTCGCGCATTTCTTCGACGAATGCGTCGCGCGTTTTGCCGGTCATGTCGCGTTCGTGAGCCTCGGCTCGGAACTGAAGTTCGCGACGCTCGGCGAGAAGGCGCATGCGTTCGCGGCGTATCTGCAGGGCATCGGCGTGAAGCCCGGCGATCGCGTCGCGCTGATGATGCCGAACACGCTCGTCTATCCGGTGACGCTCTTCGGCACGCTGCTCGCGGGCGCGATCGTCGTCAACGTGAATCCGCTCTATACGGTGCGCGAGCTCGGCCTTCAGTTGAAGGACAGCGGCGCGCAGACGATCGTCGTATTCGAGAACTTCGCCAAGACCGTGCAGGACGCGCGGCCGGGATCGCGCGTAAGGAACATCGTCGTGACCGGGCTCGGCGATCTGCTCGGCGGCGGTCTCAACGTGAAAGGCCGCGCGATCGATCTGATCCTGCGCTATGTGAAAAAGCAGGTGCCCGCCTACGCGCTGCCCGATGCCGTGCGCCTGCCGCAAGCGCTCGCGCTCGGCGCGCGGCGCAAGTTCGAGCCGGTGCGCGTCGGTCACGGCGATATCGCGTTCATTCAGTACACCGGCGGCACCACAGGCATCGCCAAAGGCGCGATGCTCACGCATCGCAACGTGATCGCCAATCTGATGCAGGCGCTTGCATGGGCGGGCGCGCGGCTCGTCGAGGGCGAAGAGACCGTCGTCACGCCGTTGCCGCTGTATCACATCTATTCGCTCACGGTGAATGCGCTCGCGTTTCTTGCGATCGGCGCGCGCAACGTGCTGATCGTCAATCCGCGCGATATCGGCAGCCTCGTGCGCGCGCTGCGTCACGAGAATTTCACGGCGATCACCGCGCTCAACACGCTTTACAGCGCGCTGATGGACAACGAAGCCTTCCGTCAGCGCGACTTCTCGTCGCTCAAGCTCGCGATGGCGGGCGGCATGGCGACCCAGCGGGTGATCGCCGAGCGCTTCAGGGCGCTGACGGGCAAAACGCTCGTCGAAGGTTACGGCCTGACCGAGTGTTCGCCGCTTGTCGCCGCGACGCCGCTCGATACGCACGGCGACAGCGCTTTCGATGGAACCATCGGCGTGCCGGTGCCGTCCACGCTCGTGCGCCTGCGCCGCGAAGATGGCGCGTGGGCGAACGTCGGCGAACCGGGCGAGCTTTGCGTCCAGGGTCCGCAAGTGATGAAGGGCTACTGGAACCGTCCGGAAGACACGGCGAAAGCCATCGACGCGAACGGCTGGCTCGCGACCGGGGACATCGGCGTGATGGATGCGCGCGGCATCATCCGGCTCATCGACCGCAAGAAGGACATGATGATCGTGTCGGGCTTCAACGTGTATCCGAACGAAATCGAGGACGTGCTCGCGGCGCATCCGAAAGTGCGCGCGGTCGCGGCCGTCGGCGTGCCCGATCCGGTGACGGGCGAGCGCGTGAAGGCATTCGTCGTGCGTCGCGACGACACGCTCACGGCGGAAGAACTGCTGAAGTTCGCGCGTTTACACCTGACCGGCTACAAGGTGCCTGCTTATGTCGAGTTCCGCGACGCGCTGCCGCTCACGCCGATCGGCAAGGTGCTCAGGCGCGAACTGCGCGACGCCGGATCCACATCGCAGGGCTAGCCCTCACGGAGATACCCATGCCGCGCTCGGCTTCCGGCTTGCGGTTCGCTTGCGCGAGCCTGTTGTGTCTCGCGCTCGCGTCTTTCGCGGCACGCGCCGATCCATCCGATGACGTTGCGCGCATCGGCGATCTCGGCGTCGAGCAGCAGGTGCAATGGCTGTCGCGATCGGCGGGAAGCGGCGCGCTCGCCAGTCTCGACGATGCGCAACTCGTCGCCCTCTTCCGCTCGCTCGACGCGCGCACGCTGCCGCGCTATCTGCAAGACGGCTTACGCGATTTCGATTCGTGCGAGTTCACGATGCGCCGCCGCGAGCGCATCAAAGGCAAATGGCCGAAGCGCGCGGATCACATGCTCGTGCGCGTCACGCGCGAGCCGCTGCGCATCTACGCGAAATGGCTGCCGGATGGCGGGCACGCGGGCCAGGAAGTCATCTACGACGATTCGAAGCGTCCCGATCAGCTTTACGGTCATCTCGGCGGCTTTCTGGGCGTCGTGCCGATGTGGGCATCGGTGAACGGCGCGCTCGCCCGCGCGCAGTCGAATCATTCGATCCGCGAGCTCGGCATCGACGCGATCACGCAACGCTTCATCGACGAAGGGCGCAAGTTCGCCGAAGCGGGCATCACGAAACCAACGAACATCGAAGTGAAGAACGTCGACGGACTGCGCGTGATCGCGCTTACGTATGAAACGGTCGAAGGCCAACCCACCTTCTATGCGAAAAAGGAAGTGCTCGGACTCGACCTCGAACGGCCGCTTTTCCGCACGCTGGAGTCGTACGACAACGACGGCGAGATTTTCGAAAGCGTCGTGTTCGAGCGCATCGAGACGAAACCCTTCGACGACCTGACGTTCGACCCGAAAAATCCCGACTATCGCTTCTGATTTCCTTCTGATTTGAAGCGCGCGCTGACTTCGTGACATCCCGTGTAACAACTCGTCGCACCGCGCGGCGCGCGTTTTAAGTTTCGCCTAAGAGTCGGCCGATAACCTGCCCGCACTCCATCGACATCAAGGTCCGCGCGAAGCGTCAAGCCGAAAGCGCCGCACATCGTCATGCAAACCTGAGGACATCGTTCATGAACCTCCGCCGTCCGGCTTCCGCACCCGTGCGAGCCATCAAAAAGCTTTTGAGCCATCACGAAATCGCCACGCTGCTCCTGCTGATGCACGCGCCGATCGATGTGATGGCCGCCACGCCCGATGTTGCCTCGCTGCAGGAATACGGCTATGTCGAGATCGTGTCGCCCGACGCCGGCACCCCGAAAGTGCGCCTGACCGAAGACGGCAACGCCGTGCTGCGCGGACTCGGCGTCAAGTAAGGCTTCGTTTCGATACGGGCCGCGGACGCCCGGGAACGCGAACTCTGTAATAATCGGTCGATACTTTTTCATCACCGACCAAGGAGTGATTCGCGATGTCCGCCCTCTCACCCATCGTGCAGCGTGTGCTCATCACCAACGACGACGGCATCGACGCGCCCGGCCTCGCCGTGCTCGAAGCGGTCGCCGCCGAACTCGCGCACGAAGTTTGGGTCATCGCGCCCGAGCACGATCAGAGCGGCACTTCGCATTCCATCAGCCTGCATTCGCCGCTGCGCATCTCGCGTCAGGGCGAACGGCGCTTCGGCGTACAGGGCACGCCAGGCGACTGCGTCGTGATGGGCGTGCGCCACATCATGAAAGACGCGCCGCCCACACTTGTCCTGTCCGGCATCAACCGCGGGGCGAATCTCGGCGTCGAAACGATGTTCTCCGGCACCGTCGGCGCGGCGATGACGGGCCTCTTGCTCGGCTTGCCGTCGATCGCGCTCAGTCAGGCTTTCACGGACCGCGAGAACGTGCGCTGGGACACGGCGCGCGCGCTGGCGCCGGGCGTGATCCGCCAATTGCTCTCGATTTCCCACGACGCGCCGACGTGCCTGAACGTCAACTTCCCCGATTGCGACGCGTCTGCCGCGGGTCCGCTCACCGTGACGCGGCAAGGCATCGGGCTCGTGGAAGGCATCGACGTGTTGCCGCTCGTCGATCCGCGCGGCATCGACTATCACTGGCTGCGCTTTCAGCGTGGCCCGCGCCCGAATTCGCCCGATAGCGAAACGGCGGTGGTGGCGGCAGGCAGCGTGTCGGTCACGCCGCTCCATTTCGATCGCACCGACGAGCGCACGTTCGCCACGCTCGAAGCGGGTCTTGAACGCGCCGTCTGAGTTTTCGGTCCGCGCGCGTCTAGAACGATTCTTCTCAGACGGGAACGGTCGCTTTCTCGTATGCTCGGCCGTTCACGACAAGGAGACGACATGACCCGTTTCATCGGCTCGCGCGGTGCACGCGTGACGCTCGGCGCGCTGTGCGCCACTTTCGCCGCGAGCGTTTTCGCGCAGGCGACGCCCGTCGGCACCTGGCAGACCATCGACGATCAGACCGGCAAAGCGAAAGCGATCATCCAGATCGCCGACGACGGCAACGGGCAGTTGTCGGGCAAGGTCGTGCGTGGCATCGGCGAATTCGATCATCCGGAACGGCGCTGCACGGCCTGCACGGACGAACGCAAGGATCAGTTGATCAAGGGCATGACGATCATCACCGGCATGCGTCAGGACGGCGACGAGTGGCAAGGCGGCCAGATTCTCGACCCGGACAGCGGCAAGCTCTACAAGTGCAAGATGAAACTCGAAGACGGTGGCAAGAAGCTCGTCGTGCGCGGGTATATCGGCGTTTCGCTGCTGGGGCGCTCGCAAACCTGGGTGCGCCAGCAATAGCTTTATACAAAGACAAAGCCGGTCGAAGACGTCGATCTTCGACCGGCTTTGCTCATCTCGCGAGCACGCTTCGAGCAATCATGCGGCGTGACGATGTTGCGCCTCTTCCGCTTGTGCTTCGGCGGGCAGGTTCGGCTCTTCCGGCTTGAATTCCCCCGGCACACGCATGCGCGATGTCATCAACGCATAGAGCGATTCGCCGGCCGGCCCGAACAACTGCGTCATGACGCGCAGCAGGACGCCCGATTCGTGCCACGCCTTGAAGCGCCGATGGCACGTCTGATACGACGGATATTTGCGCGGCAGCGTGGACCATGACGCCCCGCTGTACATGACCCAGAGCACACCGTTGAGCACGGCGCGGGTATTGGCGAGCGGCCGGCCCCGCAACTCCGAACGCGGACGCAGTTTGGGAAGCAGCGGTGCAACCATCTGCCATTCTTCGTCGGACATGTCGCGATAGGGCTTCACGGTAGTTTCTCCAATTTACTGACTGATAACCGGTATCGACGATACCGAGTACCTGAAAGCCAGCAAATCGGAGTGGTCCGAATCTTGAAATTGCTCGCAAAACCTTATGCCGATTGGCCTACCGCAGATTTTTGATACTCGTATTAGGTCAGCGAAATATCGGTGACGCGGCGCGGCGCCTCCAGATATTCCTTCGACTGCATCTCGACGATACGCGACACCGTGCGCGTGAACTCGTTGGCCATCGGCCCTTCGACGTACAGTTCTTCCGCGGGCACGGCCGCCGACATCAGCAGCTTGACCTTGTGGTCGTAGAACACGTCGATGAGCCAGGTGAAGCGGCGCGCTTCCGATGCCATGCGCGGCGTCATTTGCGGCACGTCCGACAAGATGACCGCGTGAAAGCGGTTCGCCAGTTCGAGATAGTCGTTCTGCGAGCGCGGGCCGCCGCATAGCGTCGCAAAGTCGAACCAAACGACACCGTCGGCTTTGCGCAATGCCTTGATCTCGCGCTTCTCGATGTGCAGGATCGGGCTTTCGTCGGGCACGGCCGCGAGTTTCGCGAAATCCGCACGCAACGCCTCGCTCGCCGACGCACCAAGCGGCGTGTGATACGCCTTCACCGTCGAGAGCGTTTGCCTGCGGTAATCGGTGCCGGCATCGACGTTGAGCACGTCGAGATGCTCTTTGATGAGCTCGATCGCGGGCAGAAGACGATCGCGATGCAGCCCTTCCGGATACAGCGTGTCGGGCTGGTAATTGGACGTCATCACGAACTGCACGCCGGCCTTGAAAAGACGGTCGAGCAGGCGATACAGGATCATCGCGTCGGCGATATCGGAGACGTGAAACTCGTCGAAACAGATCAGCCGATAACGCTTCGCGATGCGTTTGGCGAGTTCGTCCAGCGGATCCGACTGCCCTTTCAGCTCCTCCAGCTCGCGATGCACCTCGCGCATGAATTCGTGAAAATGCAGACGCGTCTTGCGCTGCACCGGCACGACCGCATAGAAGCTGTCCATCAGGAAGCTCTTGCCGCGCCCGACGCCGCCCCACATGTAGACGCCGCGCGGCAACTCGGGACGCACGAGAAACTTCTTGAGCGCGTTCGAGCGGCGCGCCTTGTACGCGACCCACTCTTCATAGCACTGTTGAAGACGCGCGACCGCCGCGAGCTGCGCCTCGTCCGATTGATAACCCCGCGTGCGCAGTTCGTTTTCGTAGTATTCGGTGACGTTCATCTTCGGCCGTTCGATGTGACAAAGGCGAGCGGATCAACCCGCTCGCCTTTGTTGTGCTGCCTTACTGCCAAGGCAAACGGTATTACATGTTCAACGCGCGCTTGTCGACGGCGAGCGCCGCTTCGCGCATCACTTCCGACAGCGACGGATGCGGATGGCAGATGCGGCCGATATCTTCCGACGCCGCCTTGAACTCCATCGCCACGACCGCTTCCGCGATCAGATCCGACGCGTCCGCAGCAATGACGTGCACGCCGAGGATTTCGTCGGTCTTCGCGTCCGCGATCATCTTGACGAAGCCTTCGGCACGGCCGATGCCGAGCGCGCGGCCGTTGGCCATCATCGGGAACTGGCCGGTCTTGATCTCGCGGCCTTCGGCCTTGAGCTGCTGCTCGGTCTTGCCGACCCACGCGATTTCCGGTTCCGTGTAGATGACCCACGGCACGCAGTTGTAATCGATGTGCGGCTTCTGACCGTCGATGATCTCCGCCACCGCCACGCCTTCGTCTTCCGCCTTGTGCGCGAGCATCGGGCCGCGCACCACGTCGCCGATCGCGTACACGCCCGGCACGCTCGTCGCGCAATGATCGTCCACGTCGATGAAACCGCGCTCGTTCGCCTTCAGGCCGATGCTTTCCAGACCGAGGTTATCGGTGTTCGGCACGCGGCCGATCGACACGATCAAACGATCCGCTTCCAGCGTCTGCGCGTTGCCTGCGTTGTCCGTGTAAGCGATCGAAACGCCGTTGGCGCTCGTCTTCACTTCGCCGATCTTCACGCCGAGGTGAATGTCGAGACCCTGCTTCTTGAACTGCTTCGCGGCTTCCTTCGCGAGCGACTCGTCCGCCGCGCCGAGGAATTGCGGCAGCGCTTCGAGCACGGTCACTTCCGCGCCGAGACGACGCCACACCGAGCCGAGCTCCAGACCGATCACGCCCGCGCCGATCACGGCGAGCTTCTTCGGCACGGAATCGAACGACAGCGCGCCTTCGTTGTCGGCGATCAGCTTGTTGTCGACCGGAATGTTCGGCAGATGGCGCGCCTTCGAACCCGTCGCGATGATCACGTTCTTCGCCGTGACGACTTCGGTCTCGCCTTCGCCCGACACTTCGATCTGCACGCCGGCCGCGTTCTTCCCGGTGAACTTGCCATGACCCTTGAGCCACGTGATCTTGTTCTTGCGGAACAGGAACTCGATGCCCTTCGTCATCTTTTCGACGATGCCGTCTTTGCGCGCGAGCATCTTCGACACATCGAGCTTCACGTCCGACACGCTGATGCCGTGATCGGCCAGATGCTTCGACGCATTCTCGAATTCTTCCGACGACGCCAGCAGCGCCTTCGACGGAATGCAGCCTACATTCAGGCACGTGCCGCCGAGCTTCAATGCGCCTGCCGGGTTCTTCCACTTCTCGATACACGCAACCGACTTGCCGAGCTGCGCTGCGCGAATCGCCGCGATATAGCCGCCAGGGCCCGCGCCGATCACGACGACATCAAATTCTTTGGACATGACTTTCCTTGGTGTGTCTCCGCTTTTGCGGAGCAGCCTCTTGCGATGCGCGCGAGCCTATCGCGCGCATCGAGGCAACTAAGCTTGTATTACAGGTCCAGCAGCAGACGAGCCGGATCTTCCAGCGCGTCCTTCATCGCGACCAGCGACAGCACGGCTTCGCGGCCGTCGATGATGCGGTGGTCGTACGACAGCGCGAGGTAGTTCATCGGACGGATCACGATCTGGCCGTTTTCGACGACCGCGCGTTCCTTCGTCGCGTGCACGCCGAGAATCGCGGATTGCGGCGGGTTGATGATCGGCGTCGAGAGCATCGAGCCGAACACGCCGCCGTTCGAGATCGAGAACGTGCCGCCGGTCATTTCTTCGATCGACAGCTTGCCGTCCTTCGCCTTCTGGCCGAATTCGGCGATCTTCTTCTCGATGTCGGCGAGGCTCATCTGATCCGCATTGCGCAGGATCGGCACGACGAGACCGCGCGGCGAACCGACCGCGATACCGATGTCGAAGTAGCCGTGATAGACGATGTCGTTACCGTCGATCGATGCGTTCACGAGCGGGAACTTCTTCAGCGCGTGGACGGCGGCCTTCACGAAGAACGACATGAAGCCGAGCTTCACGCCGTGTTCCTTCTCGAAGCGGTCCTTGTACTTGTTGCGCAGATCCATGACCGGCGCCATGTTGACTTCGTTGAACGTCGTCAGGATGGCGTTGGTTTGCTGCGATTCGAGCAGACGTTCGGCGATACGCGCACGCAGACGCGACATCGGCACGCGCTGTTCCGGGCGGTCCTTCAGCCACTGATCGGCCGATGCCGGTGCGCTGACTTGCGGCAGCGACGGCTTCGCGGCGCGCGCGGCGGCCGGAGCCGGTGCGGCGGCGGGCTTGGCCGGTGCGGCAGCCGGTGCGCCGGCTTGAGCGGCGAGCGCGTCGCCCTTCGTGATGCGGCCGTCGCGGCCCGAGCCCGACACCTGATCCGCCGACACGCCCTTCTCGGCCAAGATCTTCGTCGCGGCCGGCGATGCGGCGCCGCCCGCCGATGCTTGCGCAGCAGCCGGAGCCGACGTGGCAGCGGCGGTTTCCGCGACCGGCGCGGGCTTCACTTCGGCGTCGCCGGCAGCGGCGACGGCGGCAGGCGCTTCGCCCGCTTTCGCTTCGGTGTCGATCTTGGCGATGAGTTCGTCGGCGGTGACGATATCGCCGTCGTGCTTGATGACTTGCGCCAGCACGCCGGCCGACGGAGCCGGCACTTCGAGCACGACCTTGTCGGTCTCGATTTCGATGAGGATTTCGTCCTGGGCGACAGCCTCACCCGGCTTCTTCTTCCACTGCAGCATGGTCGCTTCCGAGACCGACTCGGAAAGCTGGGGAACCTTGACTTCTACGATAGCCATTTCTGTATTTTCCTGATGCGTGTCTGTGTGTACGAGCAGCGAAACCGGGGAACGTCCGTTCGCCCGGTTTCGATCAAGCAATGCTTACTTCGCGATGACCTGCGCGCCCTTGAGGCGGCCGAACGCGCCTTCCACGAGCACCTTCTGCTGCTCGTAGTGCTTCGCGTAGTAGCCAACCGCCGGCGATGCCGATGCAGGACGGCCGCTGTAGGCCAGCTTCATGCCTTCGCGCATGCCTTCGCGCAGATGGTGCTCGACGTAGAACCAGGCGCCCTGGTTCTGCGGCTCGTCCTGCACCCACACGACTTCGGTCGCGTTCTCGTACTTCTTGAGTTCCGCGTCGAACTGCTTGTGCGCGAACGGGTACAGCTGCTCGATACGCACGATCGCGACATCGTTGCTCTTCGCTTCGCGGCGATGCGCGATGAGGTCGTAATAGACACGGCCCGAGCACACGATCACGCGCTTGACCTTCTTCGCCTCGATGGCTTCGTCCGTTTCGCCGATGACCGGCTGGAACGAGCCCTTCGCCAGTTCCGACAGATCGGACACGGCTTCCTTGTGACGCAGCAGCGACTTCGGCGTGAAGATGATGAGCGGCTTGCGGAACAGGCGGATCATCTGACGGCGCAGCAGGTGGAAAACCTGCGCCGGCGTCGTCGGCTGGACCACTTGCATGTTGTGATCCGCGCACAGTTGCAGGAAACGCTCGATACGCGCCGACGAGTGCTCCGGACCCTGACCTTCGTAGCCGTGCGGGAGCATCATCGTGAGACCGGAGACACGGCCCCACTTCACTTCGCCCGACGAGATGAACTGGTCGATCACGACCTGCGCGCCGTTCACGAAGTCGCCGAACTGCGCTTCCCACGCGACGAACGTGTTCGGTTCAGCGGTCGAATAACCGTACTCGAAACCGAGCACCGCTTCTTCCGACAGCACCGAGTCGATCACCGTGAACTTGGCCTGGCCTTCCGCGATGTTCTGCAGCGGAATGTACGTGCCGTCGTTCCAGCGCTCGCGGTTCTGATCGTGCAGAACGGCGTGGCGGTGCGTGAACGTGCCGCGGCCCGAGTCCTGGCCCGTCAGACGCACGGCATAGCCCGATGCGACCAGCGATGCGAACGCGAGGTGCTCGCCCATGCCCCAGTCGAGCTTGGCCTCGCCGAGACCCATCGCGCGGCGGTCGTTGATGACGCGCTCGACGAGCGGGTGAACCTTGAAGTTTTCCGGAATGGTCGTGATGCGCTCGGCCAGACGCTTGAGTTCCGCGAGCGGCACCGCCGTGTCGGCCGCGTCGGTCCACTTGCGGTTCAGGAACGGCACCCAGTCGACCGCGTACTTGCTCTTGTAGTTCGAGAGCACCGGATCGATCGTGTGATGGCCTTCGTCCATCGCCTGACGATATTCCTTGACGAAGTTGTCCGCTTCCTCGGCCGTGATGACGCCCTGTTGCACCAGCTTTTCGGCGTAGACGGCGCGCGTGCCCGGATGCTTCGCAATCGTCTTGTACATCAGCGGCTGCGTGACCGCCGGCGTGTCCTGCTCGTTGTGACCGAGCTTGCGGAAGCAGATGATGTCGACGACCACGTCCTTGTGGAACTTCATGCGGAAGTCGATGGCGAGCTGCGTCGCCAGCACGACGGCTTCGGGATCGTCGCCGTTCACGTGCAGCACCGGCGCCTCGATCATCTTGACGACGTCCGAGCAATACAGCGTCGAGCGCGCATCGCGCGGATCCGACGTCGTGAAGCCGATCTGGTTGTTGATGACGATGTGCAGCGTGCCGTGCGTGCCGTAACCGCGCGTCTGCGCGAGGTTCAGCGTTTCCATCACGACGCCCTGGCCCGCGAAGGCCGCGTCGCCGTGCACTTGCACCGGCAGCACTTGCAGGCCTTCTTCGTCGCCGCGACGATCCATACGCGCCTTGGCCGAGCCTTCGACCACCGGATTCACGATTTCGAGGTGCGACGGGTTGAATGCGAGCGACAGGTGAACCGGGCCGCCTTCCGTGGCGACGTCCGACGAGAAGCCCTTGTGGTACTTCACGTCGCCGGCCGGCAGGTCATCGACGTGCTTGCCTTCGAATTCGGCGAAAAGGTCCGCCGGCATCTTGCCGAGCGTATTGACGAGCACGTTCAGACGCCCGCGGTGCGCCATGCCGATGACGATTTCCTGCACGCCGTTCTTGCCCGCGTGACGCACGACTTCATCCATCGACGCGATGAAGCTCTCGCCGCCTTCCAGTGAGAAGCGCTTCTGGCCGACATACTTGGTGTGCAGGAAACGCTCGAGGCCTTCGGCAGCCGTCAGGCGATTCAGGATGTGCTTCTTCTTGTCGTTCGAGAAATTCGGCGTCGAGCGAATCGACTCGAGCTGCTCCTTCCACCAGCGCTTCTGTTCCGGATCGCTGATGTACATGAACTCGGCGCCGATCGTGCCGCAGTACGTGTCGCGCAGCGCCTTGACGATGTCGCGCAGCGATGCCTGCTCGAAACCGAAGTACAGGTTGTTCGCGTTGAACACCTGATCCATGTCGGCTTCGGTGAAGTCGTAGAAGCCGGGTTCGAGTTCGGGAATGGGGGGACGCTCGCGGCGCTTGAGCGGATCGAGATTGGCCCATTGCGTGCCAAGGAAGCGATACGCGCCGATCAGCGATTGGACGTAGACTTGCTTTCGCGCGGTGGTCAGATCACCGGTGCTTTCGCGCGGCAGAAAGGCGTTCGCCTTCGCGCGCTGAGCGAAAGATTCGACGATGGGGCCGTGAGCCACGTCGTTGTGAGCCGTGCCGTCCGAAGCGGGCACGTTCTGCAACGCGTCGAAGTAGGCGCGCCAGGTCTCGGGCACTGACGCGGGATTATCGAGATATTGCTCGTACAACTCTTCGACGTACGGAGCATTACCGCCGAACAGATAAGAGTTCGACTGGAATTGCTTCATCATTTTACGCTCACCTTTCTTCGAGTTTCTCGAGGAAGTGCGGGTTACGAAACCTTCCGCGCCACGGCCTGACCGTTTAGCGGATTGCGCGAATCAAGTCTGCTTGGAAGGACCTAAAAAGCGACAGCTAATCCGAGAAGCATAGCACAGAACGAATAGTCATATGACGTATCTCCGCATGTGCCCTCGCCTCGTCGTCGCCTCGCCATCCTTTACGCAACAAGGATGTGCGGGCTATTCTGAGATAAGCAAGGGTCTCGTGCAGCGCGCCGAAGAATGACAAAAGCCGCCCGAAGGCGGCTTTTGTTCCGACGTTGCTCACAGATGCATGCGCAGCTTATTCGGCGTTGGCTTCGCGGCTTGCGCGGCGACGCTCGTGTTCTTTCAGATGACGCTTGCGCAGACGAATCGACTGCGGCGTGACTTCGACGAGCTCGTCGTCGTCGATGAACTCGACCGCGTATTCGAGCGAAAGCTGGATCGGCGGAACAAGACGCACGGCTTCGTCAGTGCCCGATGCGCGCACGTTCGTCAGCTGCTTGCCTTTGATCGGATTCACGACCAGGTCGTTGTCGCGGCTGTGAATGCCGATGATCATGCCTTCATAGAGCGCATCGCCCGGCGACACGAACATGCGGCCGCGATCCTGCAACTTCCACAGCGCATAGGCGACAGCAGCGCCATCGTCCTGCGAGATCAGCACGCCGTTACGGCGCTCGCCGACCGAGCCTTCCTTCACCGGCGCGTACGAATCGAAGGTGTGGCTCATCAGGCCCGTGCCGCGCGTGAGCGTCAGGAACTCGCTCTGGAAGCCGATCAGCCCGCGCGCCGAAATCTTGTACTCGAGACGCGTGCGGCCACGGCCATCCGAGGTCATGTCGAGCATTTCCCCCTTGCGGCGGCCGAGCTCTTCCATCACGCCGCCCTGATGCTGGTCTTCGATATCGACCGTCAGGTTTTCATACGGCTCGCACTTCACGCCGTCGATTTCCTGCAGCACCACGCGCGGACGCGACACGGCCAACTCGTAACCTTCACGGCGCATGTTCTCGACGAGAATCGTCAGATGCAGTTCGCCGCGGCCCGACACTTCGAACGTCGTTTCGTCGCCGGTGTCTTTCACGCGCAGCGCGACGTTGTGATTCAGTTCCTTCGTCAGACGATCGCGGATCTGGCGACTCGTCACGAACTTGCCTTCCTTGCCTGCGAGCGGCGACGAGTTCACGAGGAAGTTCATCGTGAGCGTCGGCTCGTCAACGGTGATCATCGGCAGCGCTTCGGGATTGTCCGGCGAGCAGATGGTCACGCCGATGCCGATTTCCTCGATACCGTTGATGAGCACGATATCGCCAGCCTGCGCCTCTTCCACCTGCACGCGCTCGAGGCCGTGGAACGACAGCACCTGATTGATCTTGCGATTCAGGATCGCGCCGTCCGGACCCGAGCGCACGGCGACCTGCATGCCCGGGCGGATACGGCCACGCGCGACACGGCCCACGCCGATACGGCCGACGTACGAGTTGTAGTCGAGCGACGTGATCTGAAGCTGCAAAGGACCGTCCGGATCGGCCGGACGCACGGGAACGTGTTCGAGAATGGCTTCGAACAGCGGGCGCATCGTGCCTTCGCGGACATCGGGTTCGAGGCCGGCGAAGCCGTTGAGACCCGACGCGTAGACGATCGGGAAGTCGAGCTGCTCTTCGGTCGCGCCGAGCTTGTCGAACAGATCGAAGGTCTGGTTGATCACCCAGTCGATACGCGCGCCCGGACGGTCCACCTTGTTGACGACGACGATCGGCTTCAGGCCGAGCGCGAGCGCCTTCTTCGTGACGAAGCGCGTTTGCGGCATCGGGCCTTCGACGGCGTCGACGAGCAGCAGCACGGAATCGACCATCGACAGCACGCGCTCCACTTCACCGCCGAAGTCCGCGTGTCCCGGCGTATCGACGATGTTGATGTGCGTGCCTTCGTATTCGACGGCGCAGTTCTTCGCCAGGATCGTGATGCCACGTTCCTTTTCGATGTCGTTCGAGTCCATGACCCGCTCGGCGACCTGTTGGTTTTCCCGGAAGGTGCCCGACTGGCGGAGCAACTGGTCGACGAGCGTGGTCTTGCCGTGGTCGACGTGGGCAATGATGGCGATATTGCGGAGGGCGCGAGTCATAGAAAGTGTCTTGGTTGTGCGCCGTAAGAGCGAGTCCCTTCTGTTGCGAGACTCCGTGGCTCGGCAAGCCCCCTCTGGAAAGCGTCATGCAAGCATGACTACGCGGGCCCGGCGCGGTGAGAACCGAAGAGTATAGCACGCACGGATGTCTAAACCTGGCAATAGGACTCAACCCGTAAATCGGGCCAGCAACCGCAGCATGTCCGCGGCGTCGGGTCGCGACGAACCGCAGGCCGGGCGTGGGCGGATTGTTAAGCATATTCAGAAAAGATCCTTGCACGCTGCGAAACGCCTCCCTATAATCCTGCCTAGTCAACTATTGCAATCGCACAAATATTCTTATGAGCGACGCTCCGAAATCCGCGGCGATCGGCGACTACGTGCTCGCCGAGAGCGTCGGCTATCTGATCAGCCGGGTCCGCTCGACCATGTGGAACATGGTCACGCAACACACGACGTCCGAACTGGGCATCACGAGCACGCAGGCAAGCATCCTGTTCATGCTGGCGGTCGGCAAATGCCTGACGGCGGCGGATATTGCCCGCGAATACGGCATCGATGCGAGCGCGGTCACGCGTCTCATCGACAGACTGGAAAAGCGCGGCCTGCTTTCGCGCGTGCGCAGCGAGGAAGACCGGCGCGTCGTGCGCCTCGCGCTGACGGACGAAGGTCACGCGACCGCGGAAAAGATACCCGCCATCTTCACGCGCGTACTGGACAACCTGCTTGCCGGTTTCACGCCGGAGGAAGTCGGCTTCCTCAAAAGCATGCTGCGGCGGATTCTCGCGAACTCGTGCGATCCATCCGTCGCGCCACTGCTGGGCGGCAACGATAAGCCTGGTACGTCATTGCGATGACAAGCAAATTCGTCATCGTAACCCTACAAAAAGATTGCAACGTCCACCTTTAATTTGCATCTCGAGAGACGAGATATGAACCAGCACTTCCTGTCCGCCATTCGCGGCGAAAGCCGTGCGAAGCGCGCCGTCGCCGCCGCGGTGGCCGCGCTTGCGCTCGCCGGCTGCGCGAACTATTCGGGCATTTCGAGCGACAAGCAGATCGCCGCGCCGGAAAACTTCGAGGCCACGCAAAGCGTGCCGGGCCAAGGCGGCCAATGGCCCACGCTCGACTGGGCGAAGCAGTTCGGCGATCCGCAACTGCCGCAACTGATCGACGAAGCGCTCGCCGACAATCCGAGCATCGCGCAGGCGCAGGCGCGCATCGCGAAGGCGTCGTCGTATATCGAGACGTCGCGCTCGGCGCTTTATCCGAAGGTCACCGGCTCGTATTCGTGGACGCGCGAACTCTATTCCGCCAACGCCCTCTTCCCGCCGCCTTATGGCGGGACGTGGTTCAGCGAGAACAACGTGCTCGCGAGCGCGTCGTGGGAACTGGATCTGTGGGGCAAGAACCGCTCGCGCCTCAACATGGCGGTATCGCAGCAGAAAGCCGCCGAAGCCGACATGCAGCAGGCGCGCGTGACGCTTGCGGCGTCGGTCGCGCGCACGTACAACCAGCTCGCGCTGCTCTACGCGCTGCGTGACGTGGCGCAACGCGAAATCGCGAACCGTCAGGACGTCGGACGCATCACGAACGGGCGCGTCGCGGCCGGGCTCGACACCAACGTCGAGCGCCGAACGGCGGAAGGCAACGTCGCGACCAGCCAGACGAACTCGACGGAACTCGACGGCCAGATCAAAACCGTCCGCTATCAGCTCGCGGCGCTGCTCGGCAAAGGCCCGGATCGCGGCCTCAAGATCGCGAAACCCGTGATCGACCCGAACGTCAACGTGACGCTGCCCGACAACGTGCCCGCCGATCTCGTCGCGCGCCGCCCGGATATCGTCGCCGCGCGCTGGCAGGTCGAAGCCGCGACCCACAACATCAAGGAAGCGAAGGCCGAGTTCTTCCCGGACATCAACCTCGCGGCGGCCTTCGGTTTCGACGCGTTCGGCTGGAGCCGCTTCCTGCAGGCGAGCAGCCGCCAGATCCAGGCCGGTCCGGCGATCCATCTGCCGATCTTCGACGCCGGCGCCTTGCGCGCGCAGTTGAAAGGCCGTTACGCGGACTTCGAAGGCGACGTCGCGAACTACAACCAGACGCTCATCAACGCGATGAACGATGTCGCGACCAACATCTCCGCAATCCGCTCGCTCGACAAGCAAATGGCCGACGCCCAGCGCGCGCTCGCGGCGGCGTCGAGCGCGTATCAGCTCGCCGTGATCCGCTACAAGGCCGGCCTGTCGCCGCAATTGCAGGTGCTCAACGCCGACGAAAACCGCCTCGCCAACGAGCAGACCGTGACGAATCTGCGCCTGAAGCGCACCGATCTGCAGATCGCGCTGATCAAGTCGCTCGGCGGCGGATTCGACGCGACGAGCAGCAATCTCGCGATCGGCGGCAGCGGACAAAGTCAGACGACGACGCAGGCGGCCAATCAGGCCACGCCGTCGAACTAAGCGCCCACAAGAACACGCATCGGACCAAAAACGGAATTTTCGGAGTCTTTCATGAGCGACCCTCAACAAAACGCAGCCGCGGCCGCCGCGCCCGCGCCGAAACAGAGCAACGGCAAACGCCGAGCGCTGATGACGCTGATCGTGCTCGTCATCATCATCGCGGCTATCGCGTACGGGCTGTACTACTTCCTCGTCGCGCGCTTCCACGAAGCCACCGACGACGCCTACGTGAATGGCAACGTCGTGCAGATCACGCCGCAGGTCGTGGGCACGGTGATCTCGGTGAACGCCGACGACACGCAGACCGTGAAGATAGGCGATCCGCTCGTCGCGCTCGATCCGGCCGACTCCAAGGTCGCGCTCGATCAGGCCGAGGCAAATCTCGCGCAGACTGTGCGCCAGGTACGCACGTTCTTCGTCAACAACAACCAGTACGAAGCGCAGATCGCGTTGCGCCGGTCCGATCTGTCGCGCGCGCAGGACGATTTGAAGCGCCGCATGCAGGTCGCGCAGACGGGTGCGGTCTCGCAGGAAGAAATCTCGCACGCCCGCGACGCGGTGCGCAGCGCGCAGGCCGCGCTCGACGCCGCCGAGCAGGAGCTCGCGTCGAACCGTTCGCTCACGGCCAACACGACGATCGCCGATCACCCGAACGTGCTCGCCGCCGCCGCGAAGGTCCGCGATTCCTACATCAACTACGCGCGCAACACGCTGCCCGCGCCGGTCACGGGCTATGTCGCCAAGCGCTCGGTGCAAGTCGGCCAGCGCGTGTCGCCGGGCAATCCGCTGATGGCGATCGTGCCGCTCAACGCCGTGTGGGTCGATGCGAACTTCAAGGAAGTGCAGCTCAAGCACATGCGGATCGGCCAGCCGGTCGAGCTGACGGCCGATCTGTACGGTTCGGGCGTCGTGTATCACGGCAAGGTGGTCGGTTTCTCGGCCGGCACGGGCTCGGCTTTCTCGCTGCTGCCCGCGCAGAATGCGACCGGCAACTGGATCAAGGTGGTGCAGCGCCTGCCGGTGCGCATCCAGCTCGATCCGAAAGAACTGGAAGCGCATCCGCTGCGTATCGGCCTGTCGATGAACGTCGACGTCACCATCAAGGACGAGCAAGGCGGCCAGCTCGGCAACGCGCAGAACACGGTCTACCAGACGAATGTGTTCGACAACTACGGCGCGCAGGCCGATCAGGAAATCGCGCGCATCATCCAGCAGAACGCGGGTACGGGTGCGGGCGCAGGGTCGTCGGCGCAGAGCGCGTCGCCGGCGCACGGGCGCGCGACGAAGTCGGCGTCGGCCGCCAAGCTGATGTAAGCGGACTCGCCACATGTCTTCGCAAAACGTCGTACATCCGCCGCTGTCGGGCGGAAAGCTCGTCATCGGCACGATCGCCGTATCGCTCGCGGTGTTCATGAACGTGCTCGACACGTCGATCGCGAACGTCTCGATTCCGTCGATCTCCGGCGATCTCGGCGTGTCGTCGGATCAGGGCACGTGGGTCATCACGTCGTTCGCGGTCGCCAACGCGATCTCGGTGCCGTTGACCGGCTGGCTCACGCAGCGTCTCGGGCAGGTGCGGCTCTTTCTCGGCTCGATCATCCTGTTCGTGATCGCGTCGTGGCTCTGCGGTCTCGCGCCGACGCTCCCCTTCCTGCTCGCCGCGCGCGTATTCCAGGGCGCCGTCGCCGGCCCGATGATCCCGCTGTCGCAAACGCTGCTGCTCGCGAGCTATCCGCGCGAAAAAGCGCCGATGGCGCTATCGATGTGGTCGATGACCACGCTGATCGCGCCGGTCGCGGGGCCAGTCCTCGGCGGATGGATCTCGGACAACATCTCGTGGCCGTGGATCTTCTACGTGAACATTCCGGTCGGCATCGCGGCGGCGCTCGCTACGTTCGCGATCTTCCGCGACCGCGATTCCGCGATCCGCAAGGCGCCGATCGACACGGTCGGGCTCGGGCTGCTCGTCGTCTGGGTCGGCTCGCTGCAGATCATGCTCGACAAAGGCAAGGATCTCGACTGGTTCAACTCGACGACGATCGTCGTGCTCGCGCTCATCGCCGTGATCGCGTTCGCGTTCTTCATCGTGTGGGAGCTGACGGCGGAGCATCCGGTCGTGGATTTGTCGCTCTTCGAGCTGCGCAACTTCACCGGCGGAACGATCGCGCTGTCGATCGGATACGGGCTCTACTTCGGCAATCTCGTTCTGCTCCCGCTGTGGCTGCAGACGGATATCGGCTACACGGCGACGAACGCCGGTCTCGTGATGGCGCCCGTCGGGGTGTTCGCGATCCTGCTTTCTCCGATCACCGGCAAATTCCTGCCGCGCACCGATCCGCGTTACATCGCGACCGCCGCGTTCCTCGTCTTCGCGCTGTGTTTCTGGATGCGTTCACGCTACACGACCGGCGTCGACACTTGGGCGCTCACGATACCGACGCTGATTCAGGGCATCGGCATGGCGGGCTTCTTCATTCCGCTCGTGTCGATCACGCTGTCGGGCTTGCCGGGACATCGAATTCCGGCGGCGTCGGGGCTGTCGAACTTCGTGCGGATCATGTGCGGCGGCATCGGCACGTCGATCTTCTCGACGGCGTGGGAGCATCGTTCGATCGTGCATCACGCGCAACTCGTCGAAAGCGCCAATTCGTACAACCCGGTGTTCGCGAATTCGATGCAGCAGATGGGCGCGCTCGGCCTGACGCACGAGCAGACCGTCGGCCTCTATAACAGCATGGCGACGCAGCAGGCCGCGCAGCTCGGCGTGAACGACATGTTCTATATTTCGGCGGGGATTTTCGTCGCGCTGATCGTGCTGATCTGGATCACGCGGCCCGAGCGTTCGGGCGGTGGAGATTCGGCGGCGGCGGCATCGGCGGCGCACTGATCGCCTGACTGCTCCCAAAAGAACAGAGCCCGGTCGACATCGACCGGGCTCTTTTTCATCGCGCCGTGACGATGAGCCGTTCCGGCGCGAGCACACCCTCGCCCGCGCGCGCCACGCCCAGCAGACGGCCGCCTTCTTGCGCATAAACGCGCACGCGGCCTGCTTCGAGACGCGTTTTCACGACGTCCGCGAGCTTCAGACGTTGACCGTGCAGGAAGCGCTGCGTCGCTTCGTCGTTCAACTGAACCGCGGGAAACGTGGATAGCAGTGCATCGACGGGCTGAAGCCGCTCGTCGCGCTCCGCTTCGCTCAGGCTCGCGAGGTGATCGAGCGTGACCGCCTGTTCGAGCGTCAGCGCGCCGACACCGGTGCGCCGCAACGCCGTCAGATGCGCGCCGCAGCCGAGCGCTTCGCCGATGTCCTCGGCCAGCGTCCGTACGTAAGTGCCCTTGCTGCACGTCACGCGAAACGTCACGAGGGGCAGCGCGCACGCGATCAACTGCAGCGCGTGAATCGTCACTTGCCTGCCCTCACGCTCGACCGTCTGACCGGCGCGCGCGTATTCGTAGAGCGGCTTGCCGTCGCGCTTGAGCGCCGAGTACATCGGCGGGACTTGCACGATTTCGCCGATGAACCGCGTCATCGCTTCGACGACGGCAGCTTCGTCGCACGTCACGTCGCGGGTATCCACCGCCTCGCCTTCGGCATCGCCGGTCGTCGTGCGGATACCGAGGCGCATCGTCGCTTCGTAGGTCTTGTCGGCATCGAGCAGGTCTTGCGAGAACTTCGTCGCTTCGCCGAAGCACAACGGCAGCAGACCGGTTGCGAGCGGATCGAGCGTACCCGTGTGGCCCGCCTTCTTCGCCAGATAAATCCGCTTTGCCTTGATGAGCGCATCGTTGCTCGACAGCCCGAGCGGCTTGTCCAGCAAGAGCACGCCGTCGAGCGCGCGGCGGGGAATCTTCGGACCGCCCTTCACTCACGCACCTTCTTCGTCATCTTTTGCGCGCGTCGCGTTTGCCTCGTCGATCAGGCGCGACATCTCGACGGCCTTCTCGATCGTCTGGTCATAGTGGAAATGCAGCGTCGGCACCGTGTGGATGTGCAGGCGCTTGAACAGCATATTGTGCAGATGTCCCGCCGCATGATTGAGCCCTTCCTGCGTCTGCTTCGGATCGCCCGTCAGCGTCGTGAAGTAGACCTTCGCGTGCGCGTAGTCAGGCGTGAGCTCGACGCTCTGAATCGTCACGAGTCCGACGCGCGGGTCTTTCACCTCGCGCATCAGTTCCGAAAGATCGCGCTGGATCTGATCCGCAATCTGCACGTTGCGGTTCGCGGATGTCCGTTTTTTAGCCATGATTTCGTTTCCGTATTCTTGTCGCGCCGCCTGAAGCAAAAAGGGCGGAGCGAGCCGCAAGGCTCACCCCGCCCTTTTTTCAGCGGCTAGCGCATTACAGCGTGCGAGCCACTTCCGTCACTTCGAAGACTTCGAACTGATCGCCTTCGACGATATCGCTGAAGTTCTTGATCGACATACCGCACTCGAAGCCCTGACGCACTTCCTTGACGTCGTCCTTGAAGCGCTTGAGCGAATCGAGCTCGCCGGTGTGAATCACGACGTTGTTGCGGATCACGCGCACCGACGAGGAACGCTTGACCACGCCGTCCGTGACCATACAACCCGCGATCAGGCCGACCTTCGGCACGCGGATGACCTGGCGCACCTCGACCATGCCCGTCACCGTTTCGCGCTTCTCCGGCGCGAGCATGCCGGACATCGCCGCCTTCACCTCATCCACTGCGTCATAGATGATGTTGTAGTAGCGGATGTCGATGCCGTTCGCCTCGGCCACCTTGCGCGCCTGAGCATCCGCACGCGTGTTGAAGCCGATGATGACCGCCTTCGATGCCGTCGCCAGGTTGACGTCCGATTCGCTGATCGCGCCGACCGCGCTGTGCACGATCTGCACGCGCACCTCGTTGGTCGACAGCTTCTGCAGCGACTGGACCAGCGCTTCCTGCGAGCCCTGCACGTCCGCCTTGACGATGAGCGGCAGGTTCTGCACTTCGCCTTCGCCCATTTGCTCGAGCATGTTCTCGAGCTTGGCGGCCTGTTGCTTCGCAAGCTTGACGTCGCGGAACTTGCCCTGACGGAACAGCGCGATTTCGCGCGCCTTGCGCTCGTCCGGCAGCACGATGACTTCCTCGCCCGCCGCCGGCACTTCCGACAGACCCTGGATTTCCACCGGGATCGACGGACCCGCCGTCTTCGTCGGCTTGCCGGTTTCGTCGAGCATGGCTCGCACGCGACCGTAGGCGCTGCCCGCGAGAACCACGTCGCCGCGGTTCAGCGTGCCCGACTGCACCAGAATGGTCGCGACCGGGCCCTTGCCCTTGTCCAGCTTCGCTTCGATGACGAGACCCTTCGCAGCGGCTTCCACCGGCGCGGTGAGTTCCAGCACTTCGGCTTGCAGCGACACGTTTTCGAGCAGATCGTCGATGCCCCGGCCGGTCTTCGCCGACACTTCGATGAACGGCGAATCGCCGCCGTACTCTTCCGGCACCACGCCTTCCGCGACGAGTTCCTGCTTCACGCGGTCGGGGTTCGCTTCCGGCTTGTCGATCTTGTTGATCGCAACGACGATCGGCACGCCGCCCGCCTTCGCGTGAGCGATCGCTTCCTTCGTCTGCGGCATCACGCCGTCGTCGGCTGCGACCACCAGAATGACGATGTCGGTCGCTTTCGCGCCGCGCGCACGCATGGCCGTGAAGGCCTCGTGACCCGGCGTGTCGAGGAAGGTGATGACGCCGCGCGGCGTATCGACGTGATATGCGCCGATATGCTGCGTGATGCCGCCCGCTTCGCCCGCCGCCACTTTCGCGCGACGGATGTAGTCCAGCAGCGAGGTCTTGCCGTGGTCGACGTGACCCATGACGGTGACAACCGGCGGACGCGGCAGCTTCTCTGCCGTTTCCTCGGTGGTTTCGCCTTCGATCAACAACGCTTCCGGGTCGTCCAGCTTCGCCGCGACCGCGCGATGGCCCAGTTCCTCGACGACGATCATCGCCGTTTCCTGGTCCAGCACCTGGTTGATCGTGACCATCTGGCCGAGCTTCATCATCACCTTGATGACTTCCGAAGCCTTCACCGACATCTTGTGCGCGAGGTCCGCGACGGAAATGGTTTCCGGCACGTGCACTTCACGGACGATCGGCTCGGTCGGCGCCTGGAATGACGTCTGTTCCTGATGCTTGCCGCGACCCTTCGGACCGCCGCGCCAGCCGCGATCGACACCACCGCTCGAATCGCCACGCGTCTTCATGCCGCGACGCTTCGATGCGTCGTCCTGCTGCCAGCCGCCCTTGCCAGCCTTCTTCTTGTCGCCGGCGCCTGCGGGAGCCGTCGATGCGGGTGCCGGCGCGCCTGCAGCCGGCTTCTTCGCCGCTGCGGGACGTGCCGCCTGCGCGCCTTCCGGCTTCGCGGGCTTGTGCAGCGTGCCCTTCGCTTCGGCGGCCTTCGCCGCTTCGGCGGGCTTCGGTGCGGGCGCGGGTTCCGGCGCCTTTACTTGCGCCTTGCGCGGGGTGTTCATCATTTCGCGGATCGCGCGGGCTTCGGCTTCCGCCGCCGCACGGCGCTTCGCGATGGCTTCCTGCTCGAGGCGAGCCTTTTCGGCCTTCGCCTTCGCGTCTTCTTCCGCCTTCTTCGCGGCTTCACGCTGCGCGGCACGCTCGCTCGCAGCCTTCTCTTCCGCTGCCTTTTCGGCGGCTTCGCGCTGCGCGGTGTCGTCCTGCTTCGGTTCCGGCTTCGCTTCGACGGCCGGTTGCGTGCGCGCTTCCTGACGCGCAGCCTGCGCCGCACGCGAGATTTCGGCAGCCTGAGCCGCAGCCGCCGCGCGGCGCGCCGCTTCCTCTTCCTGCTTCTTGCGCTCGGCTTCCGCCGCTTCCTCGCGAGCGCGGCGCTCGGCTTCTTCGCGCTCCAGCTTCGCCTGCTGTTCCTTCAGCTCGCGCTCTTCGCGCTCGAGCTGCTCGGCGGCACGGCGCGCTTCTTCCTCGCGACGCTGCAGTTCGGCTTCGTCGACTTCCGGCTCTTCGACGTGATTCGGCGCGGCCTCGGCCTGCTCCACACCGGTTTCGTCGCGTTTCACGAAAACACGCTTCTTGCGCACCTCGACCTGAATGGTGCGAGCTTTACCCGTTGCGTCGGATTGCTTGATTTCCGACGTATGCCGGCGGGTCAAAGTGATCTTGCGCTTGTCGGCGTCGGCGGAACCGTGCGACTTGCGCAAATGATCGAGCAGACGCGCCTTGTCCGTCTCGGACAGGTCGTCGTTCGCGCTCGCTTTCTGGACGCCAGCCGCCTGCAACTGCTCGAGCAGGACGCCCGCAGGCATTTTGAGTTCCGCGGCAAATTGGGCTACGTTGTTACTCGCCATTCATTCCTCTTGATGCAAGGACCAATCCTTGCGGTTAGATCGGGGTCACGCGGCCAGACAGGCCGCCAAATATCAGTGCGCCATGGTCATTTCTCACTGGAACCAGTGTTCACGTGCTTTCATGATCAACGCCTTAGCGGCATCCTCTTGCATTCCGGTCATTTCGACCAGTTCATCTACTGCCAGCTCCGCGAGATCGTCGCGGGTCTGAATCTGGTGCTCGGCGAGCTTTGCGAGAAGCTCGTTGTCCATGCCGTCGAGGCTCTTCAAATCGAGCGCGACGCCTTCCACCTTCTCTTCGTTGGCGATCGCCATCGTGAGGAGCGCGTCGCGCGAGCGATTGCGCAGCTCGTGCACGGTGTCTTCGTCGAACGCTTCGATTTCGAGCATTTCGTTGAGCGGCACGTAGGCGATTTCTTCGAGACTCGTGAAGCCTTCGTCGATCAGGATGTCGGCGACTTCCTCGTCCACATCCAGACGCGCCATGAAGAGGTCGCGCAACTTGCCACGCTCTTCGTTCTGCTTCAGCGCGGACTCGTCCGGCGTCATGATATTGATTTGCCAGCCGGTGAGTTCGCTTGCGAGCCTCACGTTCTGGCCGGCGCGGCCGATGGCGACGGCGAGCTCGTTTTCGTCCACCACGACGTCCATCGAATGCTTTTCTTCATCGACGACGATCGACTGGACGGCTGCCGGCGCGAGAGCGCCGATCACGAACTGCGCGGGATCTTCCGACCATAGCACGATGTCGACGTTCTCGCCACCGAGCTCGTTACGCACGGCCTGCACGCGCGAACCGCGGATGCCGACGCAAGTGCCGATAGGATCGATGCGCTTGTCGTAGGCGATCACGCCGATTTTCGCACGCACGCCGGGATCGCGCGCGGCGGCCTTGATTTCCAGCAGACCTTGCTCGATTTCCGGCACTTCGAGTTCGAACAGCTTCATCAGGAACTCGGGCGCGGTGCGCGAGAGTTCGATCTGCGGGCCGCGCGCGGTGCGGTCGACCTTCGCGATGTACGCGCGCACGCGGTCGCCCACGCGCAGGTTTTCCTTCGGAATCAACTGGTCGCGGCGCAGCAGCGCTTCGACACGGCCCGACTCGACAATGAAATTACCCTTGTCCAGGCGCTTCACCGAGCCGGTCATGATCTTTTCGCCGCGCTCGAGGAAGTCGTTCAGAATCTGTTCGCGCTCGGCGTCGCGCACCTTCTGCAGGATCACCTGCTTGGCGGCCTGCGCGCCGATACGGCCGAATTCGATCGACGGAATCGGCTCCTCGATGAATTCGTCAACTTGCGCGTCGGGCTTTTGCTCCTTCGCTTCGAACAGCAGGATTTCCTGATCCGGCTCTTGCAGGCCGGCCTCGTCCGGCACGACGCGCCAGCGGCGGAAAGTTTCGTGTTCGCCGCTCTCACGGTCGATGGCGACACGAATATCCACGTCTTCCTCGAAGAGCTTCTTCGTTGCCGAAGCAAGCGCAGCTTCCAGCGCTGCGTACACGACGTCCTTGTTGACGTTCTTTTCGCGTGCCAGCGCATCCGCCAGCATCAATACTTCGCGACTCATTGTTTGCGGCTCCTAAAGTCAACCTTGGGGACGAGACGTGCCTTATCGAGGTCCGCGAGCGTGAAATCGAGCATCGCAGCGCCGTCCTTCCCTTCAAATTCCAATCCGATCGTTTCGCCGTCAGGGGCGTGCAGGATGCCGCGGAACGACTTGCGCCCGTCCAGCGGCTTCTTCAATGTAATGGCGACTTCGCTCCCCGCGAAGCGCTCGAAATCCGCCAGTTTCTTGAGCGGGCGGTCGAGCCCCGGCGACGATACTTCGAGCCGGTCGTAGTCGATGTTCTCGACTTCAAACAAATATTGGAGCTGACGGGTGACCTTCTCGCAGTCTTCGATCGCGATACCAGCCGGCTGGTCGATGTAGACACGCAGCATGCCGCCTCCCGAACGCTCGAGATCGACAAGCTCGTAGCCAAGGCTCGAGACCGTGGTTTCAATCAATTCCGTCAGTTGCACAGTAACTCCAAGGTGTTCGCGCGCTCCACGCCGAAACACCTGCGGGCGAGCGCCTTCATGCGGGCGCGCACCCCTGCTCCCGAGATGCCGAACCGAATAGCCAAAAAAAAATGGGCGCAACGCCCACATTTTTCAACCGAGGTCGCACTCAGGGCAGCGAAAGAAAACTACGTGCCCAGCGACTTCATGATTTTAGCCATTTTTCAGGATAAACGCAAACGTAACGCGCACTTTCGCCCCTGTTGGACCCGGTTTCACGCCGGTTTGTCCTAACGATCAGAAAGAGCGAAACGCGAGATTTTCGTCGCCGGGGGCGGACCGATGCTTCGCATCCCGCTTTTGGACTTCCCCCGGCGACGTCTTTGCGATTTTTTACATATCGCGCTCAGCGGCCGCGCGAGCGATTACGCGCGCCCCGGCCCGCGCCGCCGGCTTTGTTCTGGCCAGCGCCCTGCTGTCCGCCGCCCTGGCGATTGCCCCGCGGTGCGTTGCCACCGGCGGCACGCTTGCCGGCGCCGCCCGCGCCCTGCGGACCGCCGCCTTGCGGACGCGCGCCGCGCGGACCCGGCCGTGCGCCGTTAGCGCGATTGCCGTTGGGCTCGTTGCCGATGCGGTTGCCGTTCGGCTCCCGGCCGCCGCGACGGCCCATGCCGCCCCCGTTGCCTGCATTGCCCGTGTTGCCGCCGAATCCGCCCATGCCGCCGAGCCCGAAGCTGCCCGGCACACCGCCCGGCTGGCCGCGCCGGCCGCCGCGTCCCGGCGTCTGCTGCTGCGTCATGCGCGAGTGCGAGCTCAGCACCGGCTCGCGCGTGATGAAGCCCATCGACGTCTGCATCGGATCGGGTTGCACACGCGGCGCGGCGCTGCGTCCGCCCTTCTCGGCCGTCGGCAATTTCAGCCCGACCGACGCCATCAGGCTGCGCACCTGATTGTCCTCGAGCTCTTCCCAGCGGCCGCGCTTCAGGCCGCGCGGCAGCGCGATCGGACCATGACGCGTGCGGATCAGGCGGCTCACCATCAGGCCGGCCGCCTCGAACATACGGCGCACTTCGCGATTCCGGCCTTCCGCCAGCGCGACGTGATACCAGTGATTCGTGCCTTCGCCGCCGCCGTCCTGGATGCGCAAGAAGTTGGCGGGACCGTCGTCGAGCTCGACGCCTTTCAGCAGCTTCTGCTTCATCGCCTCGGACAGTTGTCCGACCACGCGCACCGCGTACTCACGCTCGACGCTGTAGCGCGGATGCATGAAGCGGTTCGCCAGATCGCCGGACGTCGTGAGCAACAGCAGGCCTTCCGTATTGAAGTCGAGACGCCCGACCGCGAGCCATTTGGCGGTTTTCATCGACGGCAGCTTGTCGAACACGGACGGACGCCCTTCCGGGTCGGCATGGCTGACGATCTCGCCCGTCGGCTTGTGATACAGCAGGATGCGCGGCGGCTTGCTCGCGAGCTTGCGCTTGAGCGGCTTGCCGTTGATGCGCACCTGATCGGTCGGCATGATGCGCTGGCCGATATGCGCCGGCTCGCCGTTCACCGATACGCGCCCGGCGATGATCAACTCTTCCATGTCGCGCCGCGAACCCATGCCCGCATCCGCGAGCACCTTGTGCAGCTTCGGCGCGTCTTCGTCCGGTTCCAGCACGCGCTTTTGCGGTGCATTGCGGCCGCGTCGCAGCATCGGGGCGCGCACGCCGGCCGAACCGTTGTCGGCGTCGAAGGCCGGCGAGGTCACGTAGGCGAACACGTCGTCGACGGCTGCAGCAGCCGCGCTCTCGACGGTCGCCGGTCCCGCGTCGCTGCGCTTGCCGCGCTTTTGCTGCGGCGGATTCTTGCGCCGGCCGCCTTCGCGCGGCGCGGGCGCGGCGGCCTGTACGCCGGCCTCGTCCGCTGCTTCGACGCCGGTTTCGCCCGCTTCCGCGCGCGCGCTCTTGCGGCCGCGCGGACTCGCCCCTTCGCCCTTGCGCGGCTTCGCGCCCGGATCCTTGCGCGGGGTACGCACTTGTGCCGCCACGACGCCGTCGGGCGGCGTCTCGTTGACGGCGCCCGGCGCGCCTGGCGCAGCGTCCGCGCCCTTGGTCTTCGCGACAGCGCGACGCCGTGCGATCAGGCTACGCGGCCCGCGGCGCAATCCGCGGCGCGGACGGTCATCGCCCTCGCCGCCTTCATCGGCGCGGTCGGTGCGCGTGCTGTCGCCGGCATCGGCCGACTCAGGTGCGTCCGCGGCGTGCACGGGGCGCGCGGATTCAGGCGAATCGCTGTCGTGGGAGTGTGTCAAAACAACCTCAAATGTCGAATCGCGCGCCCGTCGCGGGCGCGTCAAAAAATCCGCTGACCGGTCCGGCTGGTCGTCTCGAAATAATCTTTATGGAGAGCCGGATTGCCAGATCAGGGGCCATGCAAATTGCGTCAGGCGCGGCGCGCCTTCGGTTCTTCGGAGTCGTCGTCCAGTTCGGCTTCGTTCGATGGACTCGCATCTCTTTCGTCTTCACGCGGCATCGGAACGGGCGCATCGTGCGCGGTGCCCAAAGGCTGTGCGTGAATCCCGGCTGTCGACGCGGCGCGCTCGTCCAGCGCATCCGCACGTTCCGTTCCGAGTCTTTCCTGCTGTTCTTCTGTCTGTTCTTGCTCCGCCGGCCCGGCGGCCGCGCGCTCATCGGCGGAAGCGTCGGGTTCGGCGGGATCGGCGGATTCCGCCGATTCCAGCGCTTCAACGGCGAAGACCTGCGCCGGGGCGTCAGGTTCCCCGTCATTCGACGCTTGTGGCGTGGCCGGCGGCTCGATGCCCGCCGGCGGCGCATTCCCGGCGATGCTGTCGGGAAATTCGATCGAATGCTGCGCGAGCAGCGATGCTTCGAGCTGCGCCGACGGATTGTCCAGCGCGGGCAACTCGTCGAGCGCGGTCAGTCCGAGATCGTCGAGAAACTGCTTGGTCGTCGCGTACAGCGCCGGGCGGCCCGGCACGTCGCGATGACCGATCACCTCGATCCAGCCACGGTCCTCCAGTTGCTTCACGACCTGCGTGTTCACCGTCACGCCGCGGATCTCTTCGATATCGCCCCGCGTCACTGGCTGCCGATAGGCAATGATCGCCAGCGTTTCGAGTACGGCCCGCGAATACTTGGGCGGCTTTTCCGGGTGCAGCCTGTCGAGATAGGCCCGCATCGCGGGCTTGCTCTGAAAACGCCAGCCCGAGGCAAGCGCGACCAGTTCCACGCCGCGTCCCGACCAGTCGGCCTTGAGCGCTTCGAGCAACGTGCGAACGGTATCCGCCGAAATGTCGTCGGCGAACAGCTTGCGCAATTCATTCAGCCTCAGCGGTTCCTGCGCGCAAATCAAAGCAGTCTCGAGGACGATCTTCGCCTCTTGGGTATTCATGCAGCTTGGGTCAACCCTATATGGTCAATGATTCAATTCAAATCGAGCTTGCGCAGGACCGAACGCCACCAAAATGGTGCGAACGATAAAGCTGGACGCGGAGTTTCAAGACGCGCTCGCCCGATTGTAATCGGTCATATTGATTGGGAGCACGCACCGGGGAGAGGCGTAAAGGGCGATCGGTGAGCGAACGCCGGGCCATCCAGCCGGACGAGGTGGCGCTTTCCTAGGCGAAAGCGCGTGACTGAGCGCCATATTACGCAAAAACAACCGGGGCGTAAAGGTGATCGATTGATCGGCGCCCGGACTCACTCGACGCCGGTCGTGCGCGGCCGACGTCGATCGGCACGGCTCAGGCGACGCCGCGCGCCGTCAGGAATCGCTGCAGGCGTTCGACGCCCGCGTCCAGCCGTGCGGGATCGCACGCGTAGCACCAGCGCACGAAGCCTTCGCCTTCCGGGCCGAACGCGCTGCCCGGCGCAAGTCCGAGACGGGCTTCGCGCACCAGCGATTTGCACAGTTCGAGGCTGTTTTGCGCGCCCGGTAGCGAGAAAAACAGGTACATCGCGCCGTCGGGCGTGCGCACGTCGACGCCCTCGATCGCCTGAAGCGCCTGCACGAGATGATCGCGGCTTGCACGCAGATCCGCGACGAGCGCCTGAGTAAAGCGCTCGCCCTCTTCCACCGCGACGACGCCCGCCTGCTGCACGAACGACGGCGCGCACGACGTGTTGTACTCGACCAGCTTGCCGAGATCGTCCATCAGTTGCGTCGGGGCGACGAGCCAGCCGAGGCGCCAGCCGGTCATCAGCCACGCCTTCGAAAACGAATTCACCGCGATCACGCGCTCGTCGCGCGCGGCGAGATCGAGAAAGGACGGCGCGACGCGAGCGTCATCGCCGTAGTACAGGCGTTCGTAGACTTCGTCCGCGACGATCCAGATTCCGTGACGGCGGCAATGCGCGAGCACGGCGCGCTGCTGATCGCGCGTCATCGTCCAGCCGGTCGGGTTGTTCGGCGAGTTGATCATCAGCATGCGCGTGTTGGGCGTGAGCGCCGCGAGCAGGCGGTCGAGATCGAGCGTCCAGCCACGCGGGCCGTAAGTCAGCGAAACGGTATCGACGCTCGCGCCGAGGATTTTCGGAATCTCGACGAGATTCGGCCATAGCGGCGTCACGGCGACGACGCGATCGCCCGCACCGACCACGAGTTGCGCCGCGAGCATCAGCGCGTTCACGCCGGCGCTCGTCACGGCGATGTGCGCCGGCGTCGTCGCGCCGTGCAGCGCGCTCACGTAGCGGCTGAGCGATTCGCGCAGCGGGGCGATGCCGAGATTGTGCGTGTAGAACGTGGCGCCATCGGCAAGCGCGCGGCTTGCGGCATCGCGGATGAATTGCGGCGTCACGCGATCCGATTCGCCGAACCAGAACGGCAGCACATCGGCGACGCCGAAACCCGCGTTTGCGACCTCGCGGATCTGCGACGGCCTCAACGCCCGCACGGCGTCGCGCGCATTCGGCGCACCCGATGCGTGCGCGCCCGCCAATTGACTCAGTTCGCTGACCACCGCGCCTTCCGATTCACTCATCGCTCGCCCCGTCGTCTTGTCTTAAAAAAGAAGTCTAACGCGCGCGCCATGATTTTCGCGATGAACGGAGGCTTATCCGAGGTCTTCCGCACGCGGCGGCAGCGAGGCGATCAGCGACCACACCGATTCCGCCGCGGGCGACAGCGAGCGATCGCGCCGCCGCACGAGCTCCACGGTCCGTTCGGCGCGCGGTTCGAGCGGCAACGCGACCAGCGACGAATCCGCCGGCAGCGGCAGCGCGAGCCACGGCAGCACGCTCACGCCGACGCCCGCTTCCACGAGCCCGAACACCGTCGCCGAGTGTCCGAGTTCCTGCACCACTTGCGCCTCGACGCCGTGCTCCTGCATGACGGCATCGATGATCGGCCGGCTGCCCGACGCGTAGTCGAGCATCACGAGCCGCTCGCCCGCGAGCGCTTCCCACGGCACCGCCGTCTCGCGCCCGAGCGGATGATCGCGCCGCGCGACGAGACAGAACGAATCGGTCATCACGGGTTCGCCATGGAGTTCGTCGGAGGAAAACGGGCCGATCACGACGCCGAAATCGACCTCGCCCGACTTCACCTTGCGCAGGACATCAGACTGGACGTCGTCGCGCAGACTCAGCGTGATGAGCGGAAACTGCCGCAAGCACGACGCGATCACGCGCGGCATCAGCCGGCAGGCGACCGTCGGACTCGCCGCGACGATCACGCGTCCGCGGCGCTGCTGGCCGAGATCGCGGACCTCGCGCAGCGCTTCGTCCAGGTCGGCCAGCAGGCGCGACACCGTGCCGACGAGATTCACGCCGACATCGGTCAGCTGAACTTCGCGCGTCGTCCGGTCGATCAGCTTGAGACCAATCTCCCCTTCCAGCTCGCGCACGCACCGGCTGACCGCCGACTGCGTGAGGCCGATTTCATCGCCTGCGCGGCTGAAGCTGCGCAGCCTCGATACTTCGATAAAGACGCGCAGTTGCCGCAACGTCACGTTCAATGGCGCGCTCATTCAGATTGCTCATCAATATCCACAATTCATGCACGGATTATAGCGAGCATTGGTCTGAACTCATGCCCGAACGCGCGTTTCGCTGCGGTGCAGCAAATCCTCACGACGCACGCTGGATGGGCCTATTGCACTTGATTGGTGATTGTCCCGATTTCTTAATCAGTGTGTTTCGGGTCTGATACGGGCCATGCTGGCATCGCGTCAGCCTACTGCCATGCGGGTTTCCCGGATTTAGCAACAAGCATGGCACGGTTCTCGCATTTCATTGCGCACAGAGGTTGGAGCCATTCGCGGTTACATCGAACATCGTCCGCCGCAATCGCTCTGGCCTTCCCAGGTATTCGTTCATCGGATTCCGACCAGAGTGCGCGGCGCGGGGCAGCGCACCGGGGTTAGCTTCGCTGAGGTGAGATATGGTGCTGTTCGACGATTTGAGAGATAACGAGTGGGCGCTGGTTGAGGCGTTGTTCTGTTCGGAGCCGGCGCGCAGCGAACGGCGCGGCCGTCCGCGCGTCGAAGCGCGGGCCGTGGTCAACGCGGTTTTGTGGGTGCTGTCGACGGGCGAAGGCTGGTCGAAGCTGCCCGGACGCTACCCGTCCCCGCCGACCTGCCGCCGCCGCTTCGACGAGTGGCAGGCAGACGGCACGCTGGCCGAGATCGTGAAGCGCCTGTCCAGCAACGGCCGTGAAGTGTCGCTGCGCGGACGCATCGGTTCCAGCGCCGCCAAACCGCCCGCGCCGCCGAGCCGCGATCGCCTGCGTGGCGCGTTCTGGACGAACCCGGAATCGTGGCGCGCTCCGGCCAAGATGGCCTGAACGGTTCTTTGCATCGACCGAAGCCGGCGCTCGCTGGCTTCACCCAGACATTTCACCTCTCGCGCGGGCCGCGGCCTGCCCGAATCTTTCTCTCCTTTGCGTTGCCGCATTCGGATGTCGTAGCACAGTCGCGCGCACTGCGTCGTCGACGAAACAACTCTTTACGATTCCTTACAGCGCCCCGGCGGATCGCAGCATAGCTTGGTGATTAATCGAACAAGCCCCACGAAGGCTTCGAGGATTTCACCATGAAGGCATCGACTCTGCTCGCTCATGGCGCCTTCGTCGCGCTGACGAGCACTGCGGCGATGAGCCAGGCGCAGCCGCCACCTCCCGCATCCGACTTTCACGTCAGCACGAAGGCTTCGATGGCCGCGCCGCAGAATGCCGGCCGCAATCGCGATGCGACGCCGCCTGCGCCACGCGGCGACCTGCGCGGCGATATCGCGAGCAACGTGCGCGCGCGTCCCGATACCGAACGCGATGCGCGTTCACAACATCATTGAGTTCGTCTGAACGATGCGCGTTTGACGGAACCACTCCGGCGCGCGGCAGTCACACCTAGTGCCATGAGCACAGCATGGCGACAGTGAGATCCGGTATGCCCGTGTCGTTCGCGATACGGGCACTTTTTTGGGGTATTGCCGTTGGCTGCAGGCAGATTGTCGGCTCTTTCATCCGACGACAACGCTCCCTCGACCCATGCGTCGACTGTCGACCGCTGCCGGCCTCGCTGCCGACGTGTCCGGCAGTGCTAGACTCGCGCCTCCAGGACCGCTTCCTGACCACCGAACGTATAAGGTTCCATGCGGCGCAAGTCCCAGTCGCTGCCACGTTCGTCGCGCGAAAGACGCGTGAATTCGTGCTTGCCGCGTTCGGTCACGACCGCGATATCGACCGGTGCGTGAAATCCGGGCGCGGGCGCCACGGTGCGCTGCCGGGCGAGTTCGAGCAAACCGAGCGCGCGCAAGAGATCGAAAACGTTGGGGCGTTTCGCCCAAGGAACCTGACGATACTGCGCTCGGCGAAGTGCTTCGAGTACAACTTCGTTGGAATACGTGGTCATCTCGTTGTTTCTTCCTGTGCAGCCATGACGACGCTCGTGACGGTCGCAAGACGGTCCGCGACGTCGACTAAACGCGGCGCGCCGAATTCCGATTGCGACGAACGACTCGCAGCCGAATGTTTGGCCACCGCTTGCGTTAGGTGCTGCTTTCTATTACAAGCCCCCGTTGACAGCGCGCTAATCACGCGCTCTGCTGCGACATCCGCCGATGCGTTCCGAAGCACGCGATGACGGAACGAATTGCCCTTAAACCAATACGTTACCCCAATCAAATTGGTTCTATTCACTTTATTGCTGCTTTTTTTTGCGTTATTCGCACTATGGCGACGCCGCCGCATCCAGATTGCGATCATCGTGGCGGCGCTCGCGTGGGCGATCGGCGCGGGATGGTTCGCAACGCCTTTGCTCGATCTCGCCCAGCACGGCTATCGTCACACGGACGTGCCTTCGTTCGCACCGAAGACGACGATCGTGCTGATGGGCGGCGGCACGCATCGCAGCGAAGCGGGGCTCGTTCCGAAGTCCAACGCGGTGCGGCGCATCGACGCCGTGGCAACGCTGTATCGCGAATGCCGCGAAACCGGCGCGTCGTGCAAGGTGATTCTGAGCGGCGGCGATCCGGAACATCACGGGCAGGCCGAAGCCGACAATTACGCGCCATACGTGCTTGCGCAAGGCGTCGCTGCAGACGACCTCGTGCGCGAGAATCAAAGCCTCAATACTTACCAGAACGCGCGAAACGTGGCCGGTATTCTCGGCCACGCACATGACAACCGTTTGATCGTCGTCACATCCGCGTATCACATGCGCCGCGCGTTGCGTGCTTTCGAGGCTTTCGGCTATGCGCCGGTGCCGTATGTGTCGGATGTATGGCCCACTCGCCCGACGTTCTTTCCCCGTGTGCGGGGCTTCACGAACAGCGAGCTCGCGATGCACGAACTCGTCGGGCTCGCGCGCTTCGACGTGTATCGCTGGCTGCATCTCTATTAGCGCCTCGTGATTCGGGAGCGAAGCGCATTGATAAGCACTGGAAAATAAGTCGACGCTTGTGCTCGATCATGCGCGTCCGCTTTTCGGACAGACGCACGACACACCCTTGCCCGATTCAAGGCTTATGATTCAGGTTGTCTGATCGTCAGACGCGCGAGGTTAGCGGCTGACTTCCCGCACAGCGGGAGCGATTTTTGCTCAGACACAAGTGTCGTTCCAACGGATCGGACAGACGATTCCCAGGTTCCAACTGCCACTCGGAGGTAACAATGAAGAAAGTGTCCCTGGCTGTTCTGTTGTCCCTCAGCGCGGTCGCATCGGCCGCGTATGCCCAGAGCGATCAAGGCGTGACCATGAGCACCGATCCCGCCAAAATCGCTGATGTCGAGTCGCGCGCGCAGGCTCTGCAGTCGCGTCAGGAAAGCCAAAAGATGACCGAGCAGACGCCTTCTTCGCACAAGTCGATGCATCACAAGAAATCGCACAGCAAGCCGGCGGCCCCGAGCCAGTAAGCCGGTTCCCGCTGCAAGGCGCGGGGCCATTCACGCCGCGGTGAGTCGACGCATCGGCTCACCGCGGCGCGAGCAAAATCAGTTTCCCTGCTTCGCGCATTCAGGCGCGTTCGGCGCGATGCGTCACCCAGTCGCCGCCTTCGATGCACGGCAGCCCGGCAGCGGACGCAGCCCCGACGGGATAGATCAGGCAATCGACCCGATCCTTTCTCCCCTCGATTTCCACCTCCACACGCAGGCGATGCGAGCGGAATAAGCCTTCCACGCCCGGATACACATGTTCGATCTCGTCGAGCACGGGCACGAGCGCGTCCTCGATCCGGTAGACATCGCCGCGAATCGGCGCGCCCTTCTCATCGATCACGAGACCAGGATAGTTGCCGAAGTCGAAAAGCTGACCCCGAACGTGGGCGGCACCGATCCATTCGGGCGTAGCGATGCCGTTTCGCGCGGCTGCGTGGTTGATATCGTTGGCCTCGCCCGCGCGCAGCGTGCCGTAGACAAAAACGTATTGCATCGAGAAAAACGCTCCTGTTGTCGCAAAAGGTGAACAACGGGCATTATGCGCCGGGCAATATTCGCGGTTCGCCCGGGCGCGCGCTTTCGGCTACCATCGGCGCGTGGCGGTCGATGAATCCGGCCGCCTGCCACCATCAACTCGAGCGAACATGGCCACGTTTGTCGAATCGAACTCGTCGGGCGAAGAAGTCGAGCATCTCGACATTCCCGTCGAGCATTCGCCGACGCTCGATCATCCGATTCGCGTGCGCTCGCGGCCCGTTCCTTACGGCGTGCGGATCGCGCTGCATACGCATCCGTGGGCGCAGGTCGCCTATACGTCGCGCGGGGTCTTGCGTGTCGCGACAGCGGATTCGACTTGGATGGTGCCGCCTTCGCGCGCGATCTGGGTGCCGCCCAATGTCACGCACGAGGTCGTGATCGTCGAGGACGCTTATCTGCGGACGCTTTACGTCGACGCGAGCGTCGTGCCGGCGGGTCTCGGCGCGTGTCGCGTCGTCGAGGTGTCGCCGCTTTTGCGCGAAGTCATCGCGGCGCTCGATGAAGAACCGATCTCGCGTCAGCGCGAGCGACTGCTGGGCACGCTCGCGCTCGATGAAATCATCCGCTCGCAGCCGCTGCCGCTCTCCGTGCCGATGCCGAACGAGAAGCGCCTGCGCGCCCTGTGCAACGCCGTGCTCGCCGATCCGTCGCATTCCGATCTGGAGCGGTGGTCATCGGAGGCCGGCGCGAGTTCGCGCACCATCGCGCGGCTTTTCAGACGCGAACTCGGCGTGAGTTTTTCCCAGTGGCGTCAGCAGGCCGTTCTTGCGCGCGCCATTCCGCTGCTCAGCCAGGGCCGTCCGCTCGCGCAAGTTGCGCGTGAACTGGGCTATCAGAGCCAGAGCGCATTCTCCGCGATGTTTCGCCGTGCGTTCGGCGAAAGCCCGCGCGCATTTTTCGCCCGCGATGGCCGCGACGAGCGCGACATCGACGGCTCTTAGCGCGTGTGCGCGCTTTCTTCAGACGCGCCGCACCATGTGCCGGATTGCGCCGAGCTGCGCGAGCCGCGGTCCGGCCGGCCGGTATCCGAGCCGAATGTAAAGACGCGCCGCGGGGTTATCGACGAACACGCGCAACTGACATTCGGCGAGCCCGCGCGCCCTCGCCCATCGATGCGCCGTGTTAAGCAGAAAGGTCCCGGCGCCGTGTCCACGATAGCCCTTCGCGATCTGCACGTCGCGAATATGCAGCGAATTGTCTTCCTCGGTGACACGCATGACGCCAATCGGAACGCCATCCGCCTGCAGGATGAAATTTTCGGACTCGCGCCAGCTGGAAAGGAAAAGATCGCCGCGCCACACGAGATTGTGACGCCGATAGTAGCCCACCATGTTGTCGTGCGTGAGCGCTTCGGCGAAGGCGAAGTCCGCCATGTTCGCCTGGCGCAGTTGATAGAGCGAGAGGTCTTCGGTCGGGTCGAGCATCGCACGGGCACGAGAAACAGGTGCCTAAACACTAAGACAGTGTGCGCGGGCTGGCAATGGCCATTATCACGGTCGAATGCGCAGGGAACGCGTACGAAAGGGAATCGGATATGGCGAGCGGCGGAAAGCGGGCAAAAAAAATCCAGCCCGAAGGCTGGATTTCCTTAAAACAGCTTGGCGGAGCGGACGGGGCTCGAACCCGCGACCCCCGGCGTGACAGGCCGGTATTCTAACCAACTGAACTACCGCTCCACTTTTTTTGATCGTTCACAGTGTCACTTGTGAACTTGCAGCGCTTTTGACTAGCAGCCGCCGATGTTCTGGCGTCCCCTAGGGGATTCGAACCCCTGTACTCACCGTGAAAGGGTGATGTCCTAGGCCTCTAGACGAAGGGGACTTCAACTTCTGCACACCCTGCGGCGAAAAAAAACCGGCTCTCATTAGCCGGAGTGTTTCTGCTCGCAAGTGTTGGCGGAGCGGACGGGGCTCGAACCCGCGACCCCCGGCGTGACAGGCCGGTATTCTAACCAACTGAACTACCGCTCCACTTCTTTTCATCCGTTCACAGTGTCACCTGTGAACTTGCAGCGCTTTCTACTAGCAGCCGCCGATGTTCTGGCGTCCCCTAGGGGATTCGAACCCCTGTACTCACCGTGAAAGGGTGATGTCCTAGGCCTCTAGACGAAGGGGACAGAAACTTGTGATTCTGTCTTTACTACTGCTCCGCTGATCTACTTGCCGCCGATCAGCGAAGACCGAAATTCTATACAACTTCGTGTTACTTGTGAAGTATTTTTTGCGACTTCCGTTTCCGGAGAACAAGCTTCGCACTACTTCAACTGCTTTCTGCTGTTCTTGGTGGAGGTAAGCGGGATCGAACCGCTGACCTCTTGCATGCCATGCAAGCGCTCTCCCAGCTGAGCTATACCCCCTTGCAGAACAGAAACGAGATTGTATAGGGCGTTTTCGAAGTTGTAAATACCCTCTGACGACTTCAGTGAAACTTTTTTGCCTCGACAGACGCCGATGCGCGCAATGGATCACGCCCCGCGATCCATTGCGCGGACCTCAACCCGCCGCCTTTTCCAGACGCGCCAACACGACATCGCGTCCGAAGAGCATCAGGACGGCGTCGATCGACGGCGTGTGGGTCGTGCCCGCGACCAGCAGGCGCACCGGCATCGCGAGTTGCGGCATTTTCAGCTTGTGCGCGGCGAGCGTCGCCTTGAGCGCGGCCGCGATCGCTTCCTTGGTCCACTCGACGTTCGCGAGCGCCGCACGCAGGTCCGCGATAGCCGGACGCACCGCATCGGTGACGTGCTGCGCGAAGGCATCCGCCTCGATCACCGGCTCGCGATAGAACATGGCGGCGTTATCGGCGATTTCCTTCACCGTCGATGCGCGGTCCTTCAAGAGCCCGATCACCTGATCGAGCGGCGCGCCGCCGTCGATCGCCGCGGCATCGATACCGGCCTGCAGCAGGAACGGCTTCGTCAGCTCGGCGAGACGCGCGTTGTCCGCTTCCTTGATGTAGTGCGCGTTGAGCCAGTTCAGCTTGTCGTGGTCGTACTGCGCGGGCGACTTGCCGAGATGCTCGAGATCGAACCATTCGACGAACTGCTCGCGCGAGAAAATCTCCGCATCGCCATGCGACCAGCCGAGGCGCGCCAGATAGTTGACCACCGCTTCCGGCAGATAGCCATTGTCGCGATAGCCCGTCACGCTCATCGCGCCGTGGCGCTTGCTCATCTTCTCGCCCTGCTCGTTCAGCACGGTCGGCAGATGCGCGTACACCGGCACCTCGCCGCCGAGCGCGCGCAGAATGTTGATCTGACGCGGCGTGTTGTTGACGTGATCGTCGCCGCGAATCACATGCGTGATCTTCATGTCGAGATCGTCGACGACCACGCAGAAGTTATACGTCGGCGTGCCGTCGGGGCGCGCGATCACGAGGTCGTCGAGTTCCTCGTTCGAAATTTCGATGTGGCCTTTCACCGCGTCGTCCCATGCGACCGTGCCCGAGAGCGGATTGCGAAAGCGCACGACAGGCTTCACGCCTTCCGGAACCGGCGGCAGCACCTTGCCCGGCTCGGGGCGCCACGTACCGTCGTAGCGCGGCTTCTCGCCCGCGGCGCGCTGACGCTCGCGCAGCGCGTCGAGCTCTTCCGTCGACATGTAGCAGTGATACGCGAGCCCCTTTTCCATCATCTGCGCGATGACCTCGCGATAACGGTCCATGCGCTGCATCTGATAGAACGGGCCTTCGTCGAAATCGAGCCCGAGCCACGCCATGCCGTCGAGAATCGCATCGACCGACGCATCGGTGGAGCGCTCGAGATCGGTGTCCTCGATGCGCAGCACGAAAGTGCCCTTCATCTTGCGCGCGAACGCCCACGGATAGAGCGCGGAGCGGATGTTGCCGAGATGGATGAAGCCGGTCGGACTCGGAGCGAAGCGTGTGCGGACTTGGGTGGTCATTGCTGTTTACTCGATGAATGGCAGTGCGCCAGGCGCTGAAATGCCGCGCAAAATGAGACGAAATTATACTCGCCGCCCGCTTCGCGCCGGTCCGCGCGCCTTTTGTTTTATGATGTGCGCGCTTTTCAAGATCTCCCCGAACGCCCGCATCGACGGGCCTGCCGGAACCCGCCGCACCGCTGGAGCACACTTTGAGTTCATCGTCACCCCGCCTTTCGCGCCGCGCGTTTTCGCTCGCGGCCGCGTCGTCCGTTCTCGCCGCCTGCACCACCACGAGCGGCGGCAATTCAGGCGAAACGGCAATCGTCACGCCGCCGGCGCCGCCGAAGGCAGAACCGCAACAACCGATGCGTATCGGGCTCGCGCTCGGCGGCGGCGCCGCGCGCGGCTTCGCGCATATCGGCGTGATCAAGGCGCTCGAGGCGCGCAACGTGCGCGTGGATCTCGTCGCGGGCACGAGCGCCGGCTCGGTCATCGCGGCGCTGTACGCATCGGGGATGAGCGGCATCGCGATCAACAAGCTCGCCCTCACGATGGACGAAGCCTCGATCAGCGACTGGGCGATGCCCTTTCGCGCGCGCGGCATCCTGCAAGGCGTCGCGCTGCAGAACTACCTGAACAGGACGCTCGACAACCGTCCGATCGAAAAGATGGCGAAGCCGCTCGGCATCGTCGCCACGGATCTGAAGAGCGGCCAGCCGATTCTCTTTCAGCGCGGCAACACGGGCGTCGCTGTGCGGGCGTCGTGCAGCGTGCCGTCGATTTTCGAGCCGGTGAAGATCGGCGATCGCGAGTATGTCGACGGCGGGCTCGTGAGTCCGGTGCCAGCGGCGTTCGCGCACAAGATGGGCGCGGATTTCGTGATCGCCGTCGATATTTCGGCGCGGCCGGAAAGCGGGCTGACATCGAGCTCGTTCGACGTGCTGATGCAGACCTTCACGATCATGGGCCAGACCATCAAGGCCTACGAGCTCGACAAATACGCGAACGCGGTCGTCCGCCCCAACCTCAACGCGATGAGCAGCAGCGATTTCAGCCAGCGCAATGCATCGATTCTCGCGGGCGAGGAAGCCGTCGCCAAGATGTGGCCGACGTTGCAGCGACAGCTCGCGGAGCGCGGCGCGAAGGTCTGAACTTCTGCAATGCGAAGCATCGGCGCAAAGAATGCCCGCAAAACAAAACGGCGGCTTCTCACGAAGCCGCCGTCATGGCGAATTAGAACCGGTCAGTAGTCCGCGTCCTCGATCCAGGCCGCCTGGATTGCCTCGAGAATCTTCTCGTTGGACTTTTCGGGATCGTCGTCGAAACCGTCGAGTTCGGTGATCCAGCGATGCAGGTCAGTGAAACGCACATATTGGGGATCGACATCCTGATGCGCGTCGGTGAGTGCCATCGCGATCTCCTGGGTATCTGTCCACTTCATGGGCGAGCCTCCTGTCAGTGATTTTCTTTGGCGTGATTGATGGAGTACCGCGGGATCTCGACCACCAGATCCTCGTCGGCAGGCACCATTGCCTGACATGATAACCGCGATGTCGGTTCGAGACCCCACGCTTTATCGAGCAGATCGTCCTCGTCTTCCTCGGACGGCTCGAGCGCGTTGAAGCCCTCGCGAATGATGACGTGGCACGTCGTGCACGCGCACGATTTCTCGCAGGCGTGCTCGATCTCGATGCCGTGATCCAGCAGATTGTCGCAGATGCTCTTGCCGATGTCGGCGTCGATCACCGCGCCGTCCGGGCAAAGCTCCACGTGAGGCAGCACAACGATTTGAGGCATGTTTCGTAATTTCTCGAATAGGATGATTTAGACGTCGTCGAGCTTGCGGCCCGCGAGCGCGCGGCGGATGCTCTTGTTCATGCGGCGCGCGGCGAATTCATCGGTGCCGGTGGCGAGCGTCTTCGTCGCATCTTCGATCTTCTCGACCGAATCGCCGTTCGCGAGCGCCGCCAGTTCGGTCACGAGCGCGACGATTTGCGCGCGTTCATCGTCGTCGAGCAGTTCGCCGTCGGTTTCGAGCGCAACATGCGTCGCTTCGATGAGACGCTCCGCTTCCACCTGCGCCTCGCGCAACGCACGCGCGCGCATGTCCGTCTCGGCGGTCTTGAAGCTCTCTTCGAGCATGCGGGCGACTTCGTCGTCGGCGAGTCCGTACGACGGCTTCACGACCACCGACGCCTCCACGCCCGACATCTGCTCGCGCGCGAACACGGACAAGAGACCGTCCGCGTCGACCTGATAGGTCACACGAATGCGCGCCGCGCCCGCCGCCATCGGCGGAATGCCGCGCAACTCGAAGCGCGCGAGCGACCGGCAATCGGACACGAGTTCGCGCTCGCCCTGCACGACGTGGATCGCCATCGCGGTCTGGCCGTCCTTGAAGGTCGTGAAATCCTGCGCGCGCGCGGTCGGGATCGTCGAATTGCGCGGGATGATTTTCTCGGTGAGGCCGCCCATCGTTTCGACGCCGAGCGACAGCGGAATCACGTCGAGCAGCAGCCAGTCGTCGCCTTCGCCGCGACGGTTGCCCGCGAGCAGATCGGCCTGAATCGCAGCGCCCAGCGCGACGACCTGATCTGGATCGAGATTGATGAGCGGCGGCTGGCCGAAAAACGTTTCGACCGCGCGGCGGATCACCGGCATGCGCGTGGCGCCGCCAACCAGTACGACGCCCTTGATGTCCTTCGCGGCGACCTTCGCATCGCGCAGCGCCTTTTTCGTCGGCGTGAGCGTGCGCGCGACGAGCGCCTCGGTCAGCGCGGCGAACTCGACTTCGGTCACGGCGACATCGATCTGCTGGCCGGTCGAGAGCGTCGCCTGGACGCGCGTTTCGTTCGTCGACGACAGCGCTTCCTTCGCGTTGCGAACGAGATCGAGCAGCAGGCGCACGTCTTCCGGCGCATCGACCGACACGCCCGCCGCCGTCAAGACGTGCCGATACAGCGCGTGATCGAAATCGTCGCCGCCGAGCGCGGAATCGCCGCCCGCCGCGAGCACCTCGAAGACGCCTTTCGTGAGCTTGAGAATCGACAGATCGAATGTGCCGCCGCCGAGGTCGTAGACGGCGTAGAGGCCTTCCGCACCGTTATCGAGACCGTAAGCGATCGCGGCTGCGGTCGGCTCGTTGAGCAGGCGCAGCACGTTCAGGCCGGCGAGCTTCGCCGCGTCCTTCGTCGCCTGACGCTGGGCTTCGTCGAAATAGGCGGGCACCGTGATCACCGCGCCGACGAGATCCTCGCCGAGCGTGTCTTCCGCGCGATAACGCAGCGTCGCGAGAATTTCCGCCGATACTTCGACCGGGCTTTTCACGCCGTCGACGGTGCGAATCTGCACCATGCCCGGCGCGTCGATGAAATCGTACGGCGCGTTCTCCGCGCCCTCGACCTCGCTCTTGCCGCGGCCCATGAAACGCTTGACCGAGACGATCGTATTGCGCGGATCGATGACCGCTTCTTCCTTCGCGGCGCGGCCGATGCGCCGTCCGCCCTTCTCCAGATAGCGCACGACCGACGGCAGCAGCACGTGGCCGTCCTCGTCGGGCAGCGCTTCGGGCACGCTGCTGCGCACGGCCGCGACGAGCGAGTTCGTCGTGCCGAGATCGATGCCGACCGCCACGCGCCTTTGATGCGGCGCCGGCGCCATGCCGGGTTCTGAGATTTGCAGTAAAGCCATCGTTGGTCTTATGAGGTTGTATGCGGCGCGTTTGCCTTTAGTGTTCGAGCCGTTCGATCTGCGCGCCGATTTCATGCGCCACGCGTTCGATGAACATCAACTGACGCACGGCCTCGCCCGCCGCCTGATCCGACTTGCTGTCGATCAGCGCCTCGAGCTTGGTGAAGCGCATGCGCTCTTCGTCGCGCAGTTCGTCGAGCAGCGCTTCGAGCGCACCGATGTTCTTCGCGTTCGCCGCATCCTCGATATTTTCGCGCCATTCCATCTGCTGCATCAGGAACGCCGGCTCCATCGCGGTGTTGTTCTCCGCGCCGACGTCGATGCCGCGCTGCGCGAGCATATAGCGCGCGCGCTTCAGCGGATCGCGCAGCGTCTGATACGCCTCGTTCGCGTGCGTGGCCCACTGCATCGCGAGACGCTTCTGCGCATCGCCGGCCGCGGCGAAACGGTCCGGATGCACTTGCGCCTGCACGGTGCGATAAGCGTCGTCGAGCTTCTGCTGGTCGACGGCGAAGGTCTGCGGCAGATCGAAGAGATCGAAGTGACTGTCGGTGAGCGTGGCCATGCTATGTCTGTGAATTCAGTGTGCGCGAATGAAAAAGGCGGCACGCGCCGCCTCTTTTGCCGATACCGCCGGCGTCATTCCCGTCAGACGCGGAACGATTCGCCGCAGCCGCATTCGTCCTTCGCGTTCGGATTGTTGAACTTGAAGCCTTCGTTCAGGCCTTCGCGGGCGAAGTCCAGCTCGGTGCCGTCGAGATACGGAAGACTCTTCGGATCGATCACGATCTTCACGCCCGACGACTCGAACACGGTGTCTTCCGGTGCGAGCTCGTCGACATACTCGAGCTTGTACGCGAGGCCCGAACAGCCCGTCGTCCGCACGCCCAGCCGCAAGCCGACGCCCTTGCCGCGCCGCGTCAGATACTTCTGTACGTGTTGTGCCGCTTTATCCGTCAACGTGATTGCCATAGTCTTCGCTTCTCTCTTCGGGGCGCCGCCCCGGACGCCCGTCGTCACAATTACGCCGCTGCCTGCTTCGATTCCGCCGCTGCCGCTTCCGGCGCCGCGACGCCATGACGCTGCTTGTAGTCCGCAACCGCCGCCTTGATCGCGTCTTCCGCGAGGATCGAGCAGTGGATCTTCACCGGCGGCAGCGCCAGTTCTTCGGCGATCTGCGTGTTCTTGATCGTGAGCGCCTGATCCAGCGTCTTGCCCTTCACCCATTCGGTGACGAGCGAGCTCGATGCGATCGCCGAGCCGCAGCCGTAGGTCTTGAACTTCGCGTCCTCGATCACGCCATCCGCGCCCACGCGGATCTGCAGCTTCATCACGTCGCCGCACGCCGGCGCGCCGACCATGCCGGTGCCGACGGTGTCGTCGTCCTTCGAGAACGAGCCGACGTTACGCGGGTTTTCGTAGTGGTCCAGAACCTTGTCGCTATAAGCCATGATTCAAACTCTCCTAATATTCGGTGTCGCGTGGCGCTCAGTGGTCGCTTAGTGCGCAGCCCACTGGATGGTCGAGATGTCGATGCCGTCCTTGTGCATTTCCCAGAGCGGCGACAGATCGCGCAGTTTCGCGATCTTGTTCTTCAGCAGGTTGATCACATAGTCGACGTCCTGCTCGGTGGTGAAGCGGCCGACCGTGAAGCGGATCGAGCTGTGCGCGAGTTCGTCGTTACGGCCGAGCGCGCGCAGCACATAAGAGGGCTCGAGCGACGCCGACGTGCACGCCGAACCCGACGACACCGCGACGTCCTTCACCGCCATGATCAGCGATTCGCCTTCGACGAAGTTGAAGCTGATGTTGAGGTTGTGCGGCACGCGGCGTTCCATGTCGCCGTTGACGTACACCTCTTCGATGTCCTGCAGCCCCTTCAGCAGACGGTCGCGCAGCATGCGGATGCGCTCGTTCTCCGTCGCCATTTCCTCACGCGCGATGCGGAACGCTTCGCCCATGCCGACGATCTGATGCGTCGCGAGCGTGCCCGAACGCATGCCGCGCTCGTGACCGCCGCCGTGCATCTGCGCTTCGATGCGCACGCGCGGCTTGCGACGCACATACAGCGCGCCGATGCCCTTCGGACCGTACGTCTTGTGAGCCGAAAACGACATCAGATCGACCTTCAGCTTTTGCAGATCGATTTCGATCTTGCCGGTGGCTTGCGCCGCATCGACGTGGAAAATGATGCCCTTCTCGCGCGTGATCTCGCCGATCGCCTCGATGTCCTGAATCACGCCGATTTCGTTGTTCACGCTCATCACGGAGACGAGGATCGTGTCCGGACGGATCGCCGCCTTGAACTTTTCCAGATCGATGAGACCGTCGTCCTTCACGTCGAGATACGTGACTTCGTAGCCTTCGCGCTCCAGCTCACGCGTGGTGTCGAGCACGGCCTTGTGCTCGGTCTTCACGGTGATGATGTGCTTGCCCTTGCTCTTGTAGAAGTGCGCCGCGCCCTTGATGGCGAGGTTGTCCGATTCCGTCGCACCCGACGTCCAGATGATCTCGCGCGGATCGCAATTCACGAGCGCCGCGACGTTCTCGCGCGCTTCCTCGACCGCACGCTCCGCATCCCAGCCGTACTGGTGGCTGCGCGAGGCCGGATTGCCGAACTGCTCGCGAAGATACGGAATCATCTTGTCCACCACGCGCGGATCGACGGGGGTCGTCGCGCTGTAGTCCATGTAAATGGGCAGGTGGGGAATATCGTTGTTCATCAGTCGCTCCGGGAAAATCGGTCAAAGCTCTTGGCTGGGACGCTTTCGTCTGCGCGCGCGGCTCGCGCCGGCGCGGTTTATGTCATCCGGCCAGATTGAAAATGGAATTCGGCCCCTTGGGCACGACACGCGCGGCCTCGACGCCAGCCGATTCCGCGCGCCGGTCGCGCAGCACCGCCGACGAACCTTCGCGCGCACGCTGCTGGTCGACCAGATCCTTCAACGAGACGGAATCGAGATACTCGACCATCTTCTGGTTCAGTGTCGCCCAGAGCTCGTGCGTCATGCAGTGGCCGTCGTGCTGCTTCGTGCCTTCGCACGTGCCCTTGCCGCCGCACTGCGTGGCGTCGATCGGCTCGTCGACCGCGATGATGATGTCGGCAACCGTGACGTTCTCCGCGCGGCGCGCGAGGTTGTAGCCGCCGCCCGGTCCGCGAACCGATTCGACGATCTCATGCCGCCGCAGCTTGCCGAAGAGCTGTTCGAGGTAGGAAAGCGAGATGCGCTGGCGCTGACTGATGCCTGCCAGCGTCACCGGGCCCTGCTCCTGGCGCAGCGCCAGGTCGATCATCGCCGTGACGGCGAAACGGCCTTTCGTGGTGAGTCTCATAATTGGGGGCTAACGCTAATACTCGATGGTTTTCGTCAAGTATAAATAGCCCACGTTTTTAGTCAAGTATCCGGGGCGAGATAAGTAGTCTTTTAACGCGTTTTTTTCGGATCGCGCGGCCGCGCCGCCGCTCAGGCAGTCAACTGAGCGCGTAAGGCTTTCAGCAAGCCTTCACATGCGTCCTCGCATTGGTCGAGCACTTTTTCGAAGCCCTCTTCGCCACCGAAATAGGGATCGACCACCACGCGGCTGTCGTCGCGCGTCGCGAACTCCATCAGCAGGCGAATCTTGTCGCGGTGCTCGGACGGGCAGACTTCCGCCAAGGCGGCGGCGTTGGCGTCGTCCATGACGATGAACAGATCGAAGCGCGCGAAATCGGCCGCGGCGACCTGACGGCCGCGCAACTTCGACAGATCGTAGCCGCGCTTCTTCGCTGCCTTTTGCGCGCGTTCGTCCGGTGGCTCGCCGATGTGCCAGTCGCCGGTGCCCGCCGAATCGATCACGATGCGCTCAGCCAGTTTCGCGCGCTCGACGAGATCGCGCATCACCGCTTCCGCGCTGGGCGAGCGGCAGATATTGCCGAGACAGACGAAGCAGACCGCGATCGAGTTCATCTAAAGCCGGGAAAAGTCGTGATGTCCGGCGTCGATAGAAACAGCACCGGAATGCGTCCCGAATTATACAAAGGGGCACAAATTCTCGCCCACACGGCTCATTCCATCTTGCGCAACGCTTTCAGCGCTCGTCCCGATGGATGTCGTGCGTGATGAAGCGCGACTCGCCGTTGGGCATGTCGAGCCAGTCACGATGCGCAAGCGTGCGGCGCATATCGGAGAGACCGCTTTCCCAGTGTTCGCGCATCGTCGAAAAGCCGAACTGGTAGTCCTTGAAATGCCCCTCGTACTCTTTTTGCCGGTATATCAGGTGGATGATGTTGTAACGCTTCGAACATGCCAGTTCGGCGGCGAGCCTGCACCATTCGTCGCTCTCGCGGACGTCTTCGGGCACGAGATCGAGAACGTGCTGCAACACGTTACGGTAGCGCTGCGCGCGCTGCATCTGATCCGTGACGAGACGCGTGCGGCTCGAATACTGCACGTCCTTCACGCGCCCCATCACGTCGACGATGCTGTCGGGCACCGGCCCGCGCGCGCTCCACAGATCGACCTGGAAGGCGAGCGTGTCGCGGCGCGGCGTCGCCTGCGCGATTTCGTAGAGCGGCGTGTTCGACATGAGACCGCCGTCCCAATAGAACTGGCCGTCGATCTCGACTGCGGCGAAGCCCGGCGGCAAGGCGCCCGAGGCAATGAAATGCTCGGCGCGCAAGCGGATCTGCGTGTTGTCGAAATACGCGAAGTTGCCGGTCGCGACGTTCACCGCGCCTACCGACACGCGCGTTTCGCCGGAATTGATGCGGTCGAAGTCGCAAAGCCGCTCGAGCGTGGCCTTGAGCGGCGTGGTGTCGTAATAGCTCGCGGTCTGCGGCGAGCTCGACGCGATCGGCGACGGCGGCGGAAAGCGCGGGATGAAAAATCCCTTCTGCCCTTCGACGATCGCACCGAAAGCCTGCATCGCGGTGAACGCCTTGCGGATTTCGTCGGCGGAATCGAATAGCGCGCGCTCGAGGAACGCGGGCAACGGGAAACCGAACGCGGGCCGGCAGATCGTCTCCCAGAATTCAAGCAGACGCGTCACGCGATGCTCGGGCGCGTTGCCCGCGATGATCGCCGTGTTGAGCGCGCCGATCGAGATGCCGGCGATCCAGTTCGGATGGATGTCCGCCTCGTGCAACCCTTGATAGACGCCCGCCTGATAGGCGCCGAGCGCGCCCCCGCCCTGGAGCATGAGCGCGATCGTCTCGTAGGGAGGCAGGTGCACGCGGGCTTGCTGCCCGGCGGACGCCCGAGTCCGCGCGCTTTCCCGTCCTATGACTTCTTCGTTCTCGATTTCCGACATCCCGCGCGTTCTCCTTATTGCATGAACCAGCCGTGACTCACGACGAACGATTGCCCCGTCAGCGCCGCCGTTTCGAACGCGGAAAGGAAGAGCACGGTCTGAGCGACGTCCTCGACGGTCGTGAATACGCCATCGACCGTGCCACCGAGCATCACGCGCCTGACGACTTCTTCCTCGCTGATTTTCAACTCCTTGGCCTGCTCGGGAATTTGCTTGTCGACGAGCGGCGTACGCACGAAGCCCGGACAGACGACGTGCGAGCGCACGTTGTGCTTCGCGCCTTCCTTCGCCAGCACGCGCGCGAGGCCGAGCAGTCCGTGTTTCGCGGTCACATAGGCGGACTTCAGCGGCGACGCCTCGTGCGAATGCACCGAACCCATATAGATCACTACCCCGCCGCGATCGTCCTTGTACATATGCTTGAGCGCGGCTTTGGTGGTGAGAAACGCGCCGTCGACGTGGATCGCCATCATCTTCTTCCAGTCGGCGTACGCGTAGTTTTCGATGGGATTGACGATCTGAATGCCCGCGTTCGACACGAGGATGTCCACAGAGCCCAGTTCCGCAGCGACGCGATCGATGCCCTGATTGACGGCGTCTTCGTTCGTCACGTCCATCGCGATGCCGATAGCCTTGCCGCCCTTGCCGCGGATCTCTTCGGCGACCGCGTCCGCGCCCGCCTGATTCAGATCGGCGATGGCGACCGCCGCGCCCGCGCCGGCGAGCGTGAACGCGATAGCCTTGCCGATACCGCTCGCCGCGCCCGTCACGATCGCGGTCTTGCCGTCGAGCTTACCGTTTGATGACATGCGAACCTCCTATCCAGTGGGAAGACATCGGGTGTATGACAACATCCGTCGGCACGGCTATCAAGCTGGCCGTTCGGCATAGGAAAAGTCGGGCGAAACTCAGAACGCTTAGGCCATTCGGCCGACTGTTCATGAAAGTCCGGGAGCGGTTATTGTGCATGAAGGACGCAATGCGCCGCAGCACGCGCTGGGCGTCGTGAGTCATGCAGCGCACGGGGTCGGCTAGAATAGGCGCCCTTCCGCCGCACCTTTTCATTTTGCTTCTCGCGCCCGACGCGGGCCTCCTGTCATGCTCAGTTACCGTCACGCCTTTCATGCGGGCAACCACGCCGATGTGCTGAAACACGCGATCGTCATTCAGATGCTTCGCTATCTCGGCCAGAAGGACAAATCGTATTGGTATGTCGACACGCACGCCGGCGCCGGAGTGTATTCGCTCACCGAAGGCTTCGCGACGAAGAACGCCGAGTTCGAGACGGGCATCGGCAAGCTTTGGGATCGCGGCGACCTGCCGGCGCTGCT
>Ga0182736_1000464_pt1 | contig 62489 bp, 50 predicted proteins | sample eDN5th30CKraftBY_FD_128882 | JGI IMG/M metagenome (GOLD analysis project Ga0182736, IMG submission 128882) | Enriched backyard soil microbial communities from Emeryville, California, USA - eDNA 5th pass 30_C Kraft BY (version 2) (version 2) | ecosystem: Environmental > Terrestrial > Soil >... | reverse complement strand
CGGGTGTGGCCCTGTCCACACCATGCGGCTCTGGCAGTCATGCTAACCCGCGTTTGATTCCTTCGCGGCAGGCCAGCCTCTCTGCCCCACGGGAGTCATATTGACTAAGGGAAGCGGCGGCCGTTGCGCGGTCCGGAACGTGCTTGCACTAGAATCCGGACGAATGTTCGCTTCGCGAGGCCGCGCATGCCGACGATTGCCCTGATTGTCCTGACCGTTGTCGTGACGCTCGTCGTCGTGTTGGTGATCGCGAATCTGACGAGCGGCGAAAAGAAGATCGAGCACAGGATCGAACGGCTGTACGCGAGCGACGACCCGCAGTTTCTCCGTTCGATGGGCTTGCTGCTCGGTCCGCCCGTGGTCGGCGGCAACCGCTTCGAGGTGCTCGTGAACGGCGACGAGATTTTCCCGTCGATGCTCGAAGGCATTCGCGCGGCGCGAGAGACGATCACCTTCGAAACCTTCATCTACTGGTCGGGCGCGATCGGCGAGCAAATCGCGCAGGCGCTCTCCGACAAGGCTCGGGCGGGCGTATCGGTGCATGTGCTGCTCGACTGGGTCGGCACGTCGAAGATGGACAAGCGCTATCTGCGCATGCTGCGCGACGCGGGCGCGGAAGTGATCCAGTATCACAAGCCGCACTGGACCGGGCTCGGCCGCATGAACGACCGCACGCACCGCAAGCTGCTCGTAATCGACGGGCGCATCGGCTTCACGGGCGGCGTCGGCATTGCCGAGGAATGGACCGGACACGCGCAGGACGAGAAGCACTGGCGCGACACGCATTTTCGCGTCGAAGGCCCGGCCGTCGGGCAGATGCAGGCCGTGTTCATGGACAACTGGATCAAGACGACGGGCAACGTGCTGCACGGCCCGCGCTATTTTCCTGACATCGACGATGCGGGCGACGGCTTCGCGCACATGTTCAGCAGCTCGCCGTCCGGCGGCAGCGACGACATGCAGCTGATGTACCTCATGGCGATCACCGCGGCGACGCGTTCCATCCACTTGTCGAGCGCGTACTTCGTGCCGGACAAGCTGACGATCAACGCGATCGTCGAGGCGGCGCGGCGCGGCGTGCGGGTTCGCATCATCACGCCGGGCAAGCGCATCGACACGCATACGGTGCGCGAGGCATCGCGCGCGTGCTGGGGCGACCTGCTCGCGGCGGGCGTCGAAATGTTCGAATATCAGCCGACGATGTTCCACTGCAAGCTGATCGTCGTCGATGAGTACCTGGTGTCGGTCGGCTCGACGAATTTCGACAGCCGCTCCTTCAAGCTGAACGACGAAGCCAATCTGAACATCTACGACCGCGACTTCGCGCGCCAGCAAACGGCGATTTTCGATGACGACGTCGCCCGCGCGAAACGCATCACGTTCGAAGACTGGCGCCGCCGTTCGCTCACCGAGAAGCTGCTGGAGCGCGTGGCCGCGCTGCTCGATCCGCAGCTTTGACTTTCGCGCATTCCGTGTTGCGAATATTTCTCATCTTGGCCTAAAGATCGCCTGACGAAAGCCGATAAGACGCTCACGCAAACGGGTCTCTCGGTCTACGGCAATCATGCACGGCACCTATAACTTTTGGCTGGTCGCGGCATCGCTCGTAGTCGCCACGCTCGCTTCCTTTACTGCGCTCGATATCTCGGGCCGCATCGCATCGCTTGCGCAGTCGCGCACGCGGCACGTCTGGCTCGCGGGCGGTGCGGCGTCGATGGGCATCGGCATCTGGTCGATGCATTTCATCGGCGTACTCGCGTTCGAATTGCCTATCCCGCTCGGCTATGACCTGAAGATCACCGCCGGGTCGCTCGGCATCGCGGTGCTCGTGTCGTTCTTCGCGCTGCTCGTCATTACGAGCAGGCGTCTGACGATGAAGCGCCTCGTCGCGAGCAGTCTCTTGATGGGCGCGGGCATCGCGGCGATGCACTACACGGGCGATGCCGCGATGCGGATGCAGCCCGCGATCACGTACGATCCGCTGCTGTTCGCGGCGTCGATCGTGATTGCGGTGGTCGCATCGGGGGCGGCGTTGTGGATCGCCCATACGCTCTCGGATGCGAACCAGACGAACGTGCTCGCCAAGCGACTCGGGTCGGCGCTGGTGATGGGCCTCGCGATCACCGGCATGCACTACACGGGCAACGCGGCGGCGGAGTTTCTGCCGGGCTCGATCTGCGGCGCGGCCAACGACATCGACTCGCGCTGGCTCGCGACGACTGTCGTGCTATTCACGCTGACCATTCTGATTATCACGCTCGTGCTGTCGCGCTTCGATGCGCGCACGGCGCTGCTTGCAGGTTCGGTGTCGCGGCTGAACGGGCAGATCGTACGCATGGCGACCTTCGATACGCTGACGGACCTGCCGAACCGCCGCACGATGAACGAGCGCATCGATCGCGCGATCCGAAACGCGCGTCACAGCGACAGCCGTTTCGCGATTCTCTTCATGGACCTGGATGGCTTCAAGACGATCAACGACTCGTTGGGCCATACGGTCGGCGACGAAGTGCTGAAGGCATTCGCGCGACGTCTGCAGGAATGCGTGCGCGGCGGCGACACGGTGGCGCGTCTGGGCGGCGACGAGTTCGTCGTGATGCTCGAACACCTGCACGCGCCGACGGATGCCGAGAAGATGGCCGAACGCATCCTCGATACGATGAAAAAGGGACTCGTCGTCGGGAGTCATCCGTTGCAGGTGATGCCGAGCATCGGCATTGCGCTCTTTTCGCAGGATGGCGACAGCGTCGAATCGCTGCTCAAGCACGCGGACGTCGCGATGTACGAAGCGAAGCGCGGCGGGCGCAGCACCTATCGCTTCTTCGAGGCGAGCATGAACGAGGCGGCGGTGCGGACGCTGCAGATTCAGCAGGCGTTGCACGAGGCGCTGAATGGCGGCCATTTCTATCTTCTGTTTCAGCCGAAGTTCCGAGGCAAAAGCGGCGAACTGGCGGGCGCGGAAGCGTTGATCCGGCTGGATCATCCGGAGATCGGCACGTTGACGCCGCTCGAGTTCATCCCGATCGCGGAGCGTTCCGGACAGATCGTGCAGATCGGATACTGGGTCGTGCGCGAAACGTGCCGGCACATGTCGCGTTGGCGCGCGGAAGGGCGTCCGCCGGTGAAGGTGGCGATCAACCTGTCGCCGCGGCAGATGCACGAGGCGGATCTTGTCGCGAACATCATGACGATCGTGCGCGAGGAAGGCGTCGAGAGCGAGCAGATCATGTTCGAGATCACCGAGTCGGTGGCGATGCAGGACGCGCCGCGCACCATCGAGATGATTCGCGCGTTTCAGGAGAATGGTTTCGAGATCGCAATCGACGATTTCGGCACCGGATATTCGAGCCTCGCGTATTTGCAGCGGTTTCGCGCGAAGCAGTTGAAGATCGATCGGTTCTTCACGAACGGGCTGGATGAGAACGGGCAGGAGGGGCGCGCGATCGTATCGGCGATTATTGCGCTCGCGCATTCGCTCGATATGGATGTCGTGGCGGAAGGCGTCGAGACCGGGTCGCAGCTCGATCGCTTGCAGGACATGATGTGCGATGAGATGCAGGGGTTCTTGCTGGCGATGCCTTTGTCGGCGGATGCGTTTGGGGGGATGCTGGAGAAGGCTGCTGTCGGTGTTTGATTTTTGGTCGTGGAATCCTGTGAAATCAGGATTTCACGAAACGAGCCCGAGGGAAAGCCACACAAAAGACGCAAACACGAACCTCAATCCATCGCCGCATGCGCCACCGACTCCTCCGCCGCGGCCTTCTTCGCCGGCCGGATCAGCAGCAGCAACGGCACCACCAACAACGTCGCGACAAACATCAGCTTGAAGTCGTTGAGATAAGCAATCATCGAAGCCTGCTGCGTGATCGTTTGATTGAGCATCGCCATGTCCGTCATCGAGCCGCCGGACAGCATCGGCTGCATCGCCGGATTGAACGGCGTCACTTGCGCGGCGAGGTCCGCGTGGGCGACCTGCGTGTTGCGCGTCATCAGCGTCTGCACGATCGAAATACCGATACTGCTGCCGATATTGCGCATCAGGCTGTAAGTCGCGGTGCCATCCGCGCGCAACTCGGGCGTGAGCGTCGAAAACGTCAGCGCCGACAGCGGCACGAACACGAGTCCCAGCCCGAAGCCCTGAATCACGCCCGGCCAAACGATATCCGATGCCGACAGCACGATCGTGTAATGCATCATCTGCCAGAGCGCGAACGCCGAAATCAGAAATCCCGACAGCAGCAGGACACGCGCATCGATGTGCTTCAGCAGGCGTCCGGCGACGAGCATCGCGATCATCGTGCCCGCGCCGCTCGGCGCCGTGACGAGGCCTGTCGTCGCGACCGGATAGTTCATCAGGTTCTGCAACATCGGCGGCAACAGCGCGCGCGTCGCGTACATCACCGCGCCGATCACGAAGATGAAGCACGTTCCGGTCGCGAAGTTGCGGTCCTTCAGCAACTGATATTTGAAGAACGAGCGCGACCCGGCCGTCGCCGTATGCGCGATGAAGAACACGAAACTCAGCGCCGCGAGAATCGCCTCGATGCGGATTTCCATCGATCCGAACCAGTCGAGTTGTTCGCCGCGATCGAGCATCGCTTGGAACGCGCCGATCGCAAGGCCGAGCGTCGCGAAGCCGAACGCGTCGAACTTCACCGCGCGGCGCGCGATCTGCGCGGGCAGAAACGTCACTACGCCGAAGAGCGCGAACGCACCGATCGGCACGTTGATGAAAAAGACCCAGCGCCAGTTGTAGCTGTCCGTGAGCCAGCCACCGAGCGTCGGACCGAGAATCGGACCGACCATCACCCCCATGCCCCAGACGGCCATCGCCTGGCCCTGTTTCTCGCGTGGATTGATGTCGAGCAGGATCGATTGCGACAGCGGCACGAGCGACGCCCCGAACACGCCCTGCAACAGCCGCGACGCGACGATCTGCGTGAGCGTCTCCGACAGCCCGCAAAACGCCGACGCGACGGTGAAACCCGCAATCGAAATACACAGCAGCTTCTTCACGCTCAACTGGTCCGAGAGCCAGCCAGTGAGCGGCGTAGCGATCGCGGCGGCGACGATATACGAGGTCAGCACCCAGGTGATTTCGTCCTGGGACGCCGACAGCGTGCCCTGCATATGCGGCAGCGCGACGTTCGCGATGGTGCTGTCGAGCGTCTGGATCAGCGTGGCGAGCATGATCGAGACAGTCAGCATGCCGCGGTTCAATGGCGCTGCGGCGCGTTCCGTGGGGACTTCGAGGGACATGGACGTGGCCGCAAGGCGGCGGCTTTTGTAAGTACGATGATGATAAGCAGGCTTATTATAGAGCGGCCGCGATCTCGCGCAATGCGGTCAATTACCGGGTGTACACGAGATGCGCGCATCGAAAGGCGTTACATATAATCGCGCGATGGAAACCCAACTCGACAAACGCTTCGGCTTTCTGGTCGCGGACGTGGACCGCCTGTGCGGCAACCGCTTCGACGTGCTGGCGAAGTCATCGCTCAATCTGACGCGCGCGCAATGCCGCGTGCTCGCGTATCTCTCGCATTACGGCGAGGTCAATCAGGCGCGGCTCGCCGAGCTGCTGGAAGTCGCGCCGATTTCCGCCGGCCGTCTGCTCGATCGCATGGAAGAGGGCGGCTGGATCGAGCGCCGCCCGAATCCCGACGATCGTCGCGAGCGTCAGGTTCGCATGACCGCGAAGGCGGAGAAGGCGCTCGACCGCGCGCGGCGCGTCGGCGACGAGATCGCAGCAGAAGCGCTCGCGGGCTTCAGCCGGCAGGAAAGCGAGCAATTGATCGCGCTTCTGCAACGCGTGCGCGGCAATCTGAGCCGTATCGTCGATCGGTGATTCATCCGCGCTTGGATCGCCGATTGCTTTAACGTTGTCCGCAAGCGTCGTTGTCCAGCGCCGCCATCCATCCGGAGAAGATCGATCATGAACAAACGCACCGCACCGTTGGCCGTCCTCGCGCTGTCCGTCGCCGCTTTCGTCTCGATGCCCATCGCGCAGGCGCAAGACACGGCCGCATCCACGCCGAAGCAGATCAAGAAAGCCCAGCGAAAGGAAGCGCGCGCGAAGAAGAACGCCGAGCTGAAGCAACTCGAGCAGGACGGCTACAACCCCGCTGGCGAGCAGACCAACTATCCGCAGAATCTGCAAAACGCGCAGTCGAAGATCAATGCGCAGAAGGCGGGCAAGCCGGCGCCCGCATCGACGCCGTAATCGGACGCTTGTTCCGGGACGACGCGGAAAACGCCATCCGCGTCATTAAGGCAGTCGATACGACGAGATCGCGTTGATCGCAAAGCGCGCGACGCATGATGCGGCAATCGCGTGATGTCCGGGCTCGACGCCGACGGCGGGATACGGCAGTATCTCGGCATCAGGCGCAAGTTCCAGATATGCGACGAAGAGCCGGAATACGGCCGATGTATCGGGGAGGCCACGCATGCGATGGCGGTCATGGCTGTTGATCTTCGCCCTGTGCGACGCACACGCGGCATCGCGCTACTACGCGCCCGTGACGTTTTATCCGCACGACGCGGTGCGGGTATCGCGTTTCGCATCGAAGACCGGGGCGATGCAGGTGCCTTACGGCGCAGGCGCGAAAGTCGAGGAAGGCGACTTCTATATCGTTTCGAATGCAACTTTCAAGGCGCTGACCGCGCAAGTGCAACGCGATGGCACGATCGCGCTCGTGCAGTCCGAGTGGACGCCCGAACGCGCCGCGAGCCAGATCTGGACCATCGACAAGGAAGGCAGCGGCTTTCGTCTTTACTCGAAGCTATATGGACGTTACGTGACGCTCGGCGCGCGTGTCGAGCTCGAAGCGCCATCGGGCGATGCGCGGCAGAACTGGAGCATCGAAGCCGATGCGAACGTCGTGACCATCGCGGCCACCGGCACGAAGACGGGACTCGTCGTCGGGCATCATGCGTTGCGCGACGGTGCGTCCGTCGAAGTCAGTGCGCAGGCCGGACAGTGGCGTCTGTACAAGACCGGAAGCGATGGCGGCGATCATGCGTATCGCACGCTCGATGCTTCGGCGCGCTCGACTTACGACAACATCGGCAGGCGCTATCACTTGAGCGCGTATGCACCCGATGCGATCGAGGCCGAACGGCTCGGCGGTTTTCGCTGGACTGACTATCATCCGTCGGGGCTGTATGTGTCGAAGGGCGAAACCGTCGTGATCGATGTGAACGGTCTCGCCGACGATGGTCCCGATGGCCTCATCGTCATGGTCGGCAACAAGAACGGCTTCTATCGGCGGCAAGCCGCGGGCGATCCGCAAACGATCCTCGCGACCGAAGGACGCAACGCGTTCGTCGCATCGCGCGATGGCTTGCTCTACTTCGAATACATCGACAGCGGATACAACGAGCGGCCACGTACGTCGATCGATGTCATCGTGCGCGAAGGCGGCAAGCCGGTGCCGTTCTATGTCGAAGGTGCGACGACGCCCGCCGAATGGCGCGCGATGCTGCAGCGTCATGCGGATGCGCCGCTCGTCGAGATGGTCGGCAAGCGCACGATGTTCACCGTCGCGCGCGCCATGTACGACAAGTCGGGCGCAGCGGATCCGGCCGCATTGCTCGATTATGTCGAGCGCATCATGGGCTATCACGACGAACTGTCCGGACTCGATGGCACGGAAGCACTCGATGCGCCGTCGCCGTTGCGCGTGCATTTCGTGCAGGACGCGATTTCGACCCACGCCGAGTTGCAGAACACGTATCTCTACGCGACGTACTACATGATCGGCCTGCCGCTCAATAGCGCGGCCGAGACCTTGCTCAAGCCCGCGAAAGCCGACGAATGGGGCGTATGGCACGAGATGGGACACATGTATCAGCAATGGGACTGGACATGGCCGGGCGTGACGGAGACGACGGTGAACGTCTATTCGCTGCATGCGCTGGAACGCCTCGGCACGCCGATGCCTTCGCCGCTGCTGCAAGTCGTCGATGCGCGCGGCAAGAAGAATCGCATCGATCTCGCGGCGCAGTATTTCGCGCAGCCGTCACGCAATTTTCTCGACGATGCGTCGTTTCCGATGCCATCGGAAGCGCTCTGGATCAGGCTCGTCATGTACGAGCAGTTGCGCCGCGCACTCGGCAACGGCTTCTATGCGCGGCTGCACAAGCTGTATCGGCGGCATCCGCTGACGGAGGATGAAGGCGGCGACCAGAACGAAGTGCAACGCTTCGTGCTGCGTGCGTGCATGGCGGCCAATCTCGATCTGACGGATTTCTTCGAGCGATGGGGACTGCCGGTCGATGCTGGCACGCGTGCGGCGATTGCCGGGCTGAAGCTGAGCGCGCCGAAGACCGATTTGACGCGCACGCGGATTTAAGGCAAAAAAACGCCGACGCATGCACGCGTCGGCGAAGTCCTGGCTTTTACGAGGGCTGCCAGAAACGCTTCAGTTCCTCATGCTGCATCCGCGAGCCGAATGGTCTGCTGTTCTTTGCGCCGCGTCCCCGGCCGGCCGATGAGCGCGCCCGGCACATTACCGATGCCGAACGCGGGTCGCGCGAGAAAGAAACCCTGCGCGAGCACGTGCGGCCACTGCGCAATCCATTGCGCCTGCGCGGCCGTTTCCACACCTTCGACGACGATCGCCACCTTCAGCCGCGTAAGAAGCGTGAGCACCGACGAAAAGACCAGACACGCGTTCGGGCAGCGCGGCGCTTCGGCGAGCAGTTCCTTCGCGATCTTGACGGTGCCGAAGTCGATCGGTCCGAGCGCGGCGAGACATGAATAGCCGGTGCCGAAATCGTCCATCGCGACGCTCACGCCCTTGTTCTTGAGACGCCGCACGACCTTGCGCATCGCCGGCATGCGCGCGAGATCCTCGCTTTCCAGCAGTTCGAGTTCGATGCAATCGGGCGTGATGTCGTGCGCGCGGCAAATCGATTCCATCCGCTCGGCGAAGCCCGGCAACGCCGCGACCGATGGCGGGACGTTCACGGCGACCGAATAGTGTGCGCCGCCACTTTCGCGCCACTCGCCAATTTCGGACGCGACCGCGTCCAGCACGAACCATGTCAGTTCGCGCATGATGTCGGCGTCCTTGAACGCCTCGCTGAATGCGCCTGGCAGCAATACGCCGTATTCCGGATGACGCCAGCGAATGAGCGCTTCCATTTGCGCGAGTTCGCCGCCGTGGACTCGGTAGATTCCCTGATAGGCGATGCAGAATTCTCCGGCCTTTAGGCCTTCGAGTATGCGATGCCTGAATGCATGATCTGACTCCGGCGCGGCTTTCGCGACAGGCGAGCCGTGTGTCGTTCTTTTCATGCTCTAGCCATCCCTCCCAGTTGGTCGTGGAAGCGGTTGCACGAGTCGTGCCAGAAACTATGATCGCGCGTCGTCCAATCCAAGTAAATTCGGTGAGCCCCTTGGAGACAACGTTTGCCTCTTAAGGGGAGCGTTTGCGCTTGCGTGTGGACGCATCGTTCAGCCATCCCTAGTCACGTACGCAACCGTAACGCGTGATGGTCTGTGTGGGCTGGCGCACATAACGCAAGCACATATTGCGCTGCATCGGCATGGCGTTTTGCAGTTTTGTATATAGCGATTCCGGAACATTTGTAATCCCGACTAGTGCCGGCGCCGGGAAAATGATCGCTGCGAACGGCGGCGCGCACCAAAAATGGGACACGCGGCGCTTCCGCACAGGCGACCGCCGGTCGATGAGCATGGGTATGCCGCTGTCTTCGCTTACGACAGTCTTTCCGCGACGTCGACCGTCAGGCGGTCGCGGTTTCGGCGACAGGGCGCATGCGTTCCAGCGCGCTGCCATCCTCGCGGAACAGATGCACATGGCGAATGCTGAAGCCCGCGTTCAGGCGCTGTCCTTCGACGGCCGTCGATTCGCCCGAGCCTTTCACCTGAATCACGAGTTCGTTCGGCAAACGGACATGCAGCAGCGTCTCGCCGCCGAGATGCTCGATCACCATGACTTCGCCTGCAAGGCCGCTGTCGATATCGCCGCCGCCCGATTCGACGAAATGCTCGGGCCGGATGCCAAGCGTAAGCGTCTCGCCCGCGTGCACGGACGAAGCCGCGAACGGCAGCGTCAACGACTCGCCGCCCGGCAATTCGATGGTGACGCCCATAGCATCCACGCGCATCACGCGCACATCCATGAAGTTCATTTTCGGCGAGCCGATGAAACCCGCGACGAAGCGATTGTGCGGCGTGCGATACAGCTCCAGCGGCGAGCCGATCTGTTCGACGCGTCCATGATTCAGCACGACGATGCGATCGGCCATCGTCATCGCTTCGGTCTGATCGTGCGTGACGTAGATCATCGTCGCATTGAGCTGCTTGTGCAGCTTGATGAGTTCGAGGCGCATCTGCACGCGCAATGCGGCGTCGAGATTGGAGAGCGGCTCGTCGAAGAGAAAGACTTTCGGCTCGCGTACGATGGACCGGCCGATCGCCACGCGCTGACGCTGCCCGCCCGACAGCGCGCGCGGACGCCGTTCGAGCAACTGGCCGATCTGCAAGATCTCGGCCGCGCGATGCACGCGTTCCTTGATCTGCGCTTCGGGCAACTTGAGCATGCGCAAACCGAACGCGATGTTCTCGTACACCGACATGTGCGGATAAAGCGCATACGACTGAAACACCATCGCGACGCCGCGTTGCGAAGGCTCGAGTTCGGTGACGTCCTCGCCGCCAATCAGTACTTGCCCTGAGTCGCAGCGTTCGAGTCCGGCGATGGTGCGAAGCAAGGTCGACTTTCCGCATCCCGAAGGACCGACGAAAACCATGAACTCGCGATCGGTCACTTCTATGTCGACGCCCTTCAGCACGTCGACGCCAGCGAATGCCTTGCGGATCTGCTGCAAATGAACTGCGCTCATGCGTTGTCTCCCGTTTGCTGCTGCGGCAGCGCAGCATCCGATGCGTCGTCGAATTTGTTCTTGACAAGCTGTTCGCGCCAAAATATACAATTGTAAAACCGAAATTACAAGTGAAACGACGCGCACCAGGGATCACGAAGGAACGCACCAGAGAAGCCGTATCCGCTCGAAAAATACCAAGGAGACAGGCATGAAGAAGCGCTTCATTCCGGCCATGCAAGCCGGTCCGATCAAACACGCCGCGGCAGTCGCGCTCCTCACGGCGAGCGCGGCGTTCGCAACATCGAACGCGCAGGCCTGGACTCTGAAGGAAGCGGCGCAGCCGTATTCGGGCACCACGATCAAGGCCATCTTTCTCGATCGTCCCGGCTACAAGGCCGCGCAGCAACTCATTCCGCAGTTCGAAAAGGAAACGGGCATCAAGGTGCGCTGGGAAGTGATTCCCTATGAGAATACGCGCGAAAAGGAAGTGCTCAACTTCGTCGGCGGCGGCGACCAGGACATCGTGCTCGTGGACGTCGTGTGGATCGGCGAATTCGCGAGCAACAAGTGGCTCGTGCCGATCAAGAAGTTCACCGACGATCCGAAGCTCGCGGATCCGAATCTCAACCTGAAGGGCTTCTTTCCGATCCTGCTCGATTCGTTCGGCTCGTGGGACAAGGTCACCTACGGCCTGCCGTTCGATAACTACTCGGGCCTGATGTTCTACAACAAGTGCATGTTGAAGGACGCGGGCTTCGACGAGCCGCCGAAGACCTGGGACGACTTGCTCAACACCTACGCGCCGAAGCTCACGAAGGGCGACAAGTTCGCGTTCGCGCTGCAATCGCGGCGAGGCGAAACGCAGTCGGCCGATAGCTTCATGCGCGTGCTGTGGCCGAACGGCGGGTCGCTTCTCGATGCGAAGTTCAAGTCGAATCTGATGTCGCCGCAATCGCAGGCGGGCCTCGAATATCGGCAGAAGCTGATGAAGTACATGCCGCCGGGCATCGTCGACTTCGATCACGCCGAAGCGGTCAACGCGCTTGCGCAAGGACAGGTCGCGATGATTACCGAATGGTCCGCGTTCTATCCGACGCTCACCGATCCGAGCAAGTCGAAGATCGGCAACTGTCTCGCGATCACGACCGAACCGAAGGGACCGGCCGGACTTAAGCCCGCGCTCGGCGGCTTCTCGCTTGCAGTGAACGCGAAGTCGAATGCGAAGAAGCAGGCCGCGTCGTGGCTCTTCATTCAATGGATCACGTCCGAAGCCATGGCGAAGCCTTATCTCGAAGCGGGCGGCGTGCCGGCGCGCATGGCGATCTATGAGGACAAGGCCGTGCAGGACAAGTATCCGTTCGTGAAGCCGATGGTCGAATCGTGGCAGGGCGGCGTGCCGGATTATCGTCCGCGCTTCCCGGAGTGGCCGGCGATTTCAGAAGTTATCGGCGAATGGGGCAGCAAGATGATGCTCGGCCAGGTGACGGTGAAGGAGGGCGCGCAGACCATCGGTCAGAAGACCGAGGACATCCTGAAGAAAGCGGGCTATTACGACGGCAAGAAGCCTTTGCTGAAGTAATTCTGTTCACGGGACCGGAGGCGATCGAATGGCATCACCTGTAATGCATGCGCGCGGACCGCGCAAGCCCGCGCGCTACTTCAGCGTCCTGCCGCGTTCGCCCGCCTTCTGGTTCCTGATACCCGCGATCGCGGCGCTCGCGATCATCGGCATCTATCCGCTACTGCTTGCGCTCTATAACTCGTTTCATCAATACAAGCTCGCGGACCTGGCCTCGGGCACGCCGTTCGTCGGCGTCGATAACTACATCGCGACGCTGACCGATCCGACCTTCTGGGAAGCGCTCGGACGCACGGCATTGTTCCTGTGCGTGACCTTGCCGATCGAAGTCGCGCTCGGGCTCTTTGCAGCGCTGCTGTTGCATCGCACGGAGCTGCCGTGGATGCGCGCGGCGGCGCGCGTGAGTCTCGTCATTCCGATGGCGACGACGTATGCGGTGGTCGGGCTCATCGGCCGCCTGATATTCAATCGGCAGTTCGGCGTGGCGAACTATCTGACAGGTCTCATCGGCATTCCGCCGCAGGACTGGCTTGCGGACCCGACGCTCGCGTTCGTCTCCGTGATGATCATGGATATCTGGCAATGGACGCCCTTCTGCGCGCTGATCCTGCTTGCCGGGCTTTCGATGGTGCCGAAGGAAGCCGAAGAAGCAGCGCGCCTCGAAACGCCGAAGTGGAGCATGATTTTGTGGCACCTGCAGCGTCCGTATCTTCTTCCGGGTCTCACTGCGATTCTGATTCTTCGTTCCGCCGATATGCTGAAGATGTTCGACGCCGTCTTCACGATGACGCGCGGCGGGCCCGGCGCCGCGACGGAATTCATCAGCGTCTATATCCAGCGCGTCGGCTTTCGTCTCTTCGATCAGGGCATGGCTTCCGCACAGGCGATCATCCTGCTCATTCTGACGATCGTGCTGTCGCGTCTCTATATTCGCTTCGTGTATCGGGAGGCCGCGTGAGTTCGATAGGCATGCAAGGCACGCAACGCGCAAAGCGCGCACGCGCGGCAAGAAAACGCGCTACTGTATGGCACTTTCTGGGCCTCGTCGTAGTGTTCATGTCGTCGGTGTTTCCGTTCTACTGGATGGTCACGACGAGCCTCAAGAGTCAGGCCGATGCGCTCGCGTATCCGCCGAAATGGCTGTTCTCGCCGACGTTTCATCACTACTCGGCAGCACTGTTCGAACATGACGTCGCGAGCAGTTTGCTGAACTCGCTCATCATCGCGAGCAGCACGACCGTCCTCGCTATCCTGCTTGGCACGCCAGCCGCTTATGCGCTCGCGCGCTACGAATTTCGCGGCAAGGAAGACCTCTGGTTCTGGTTCATCTCGAACCGCATGGTGAGCCCCGTCGTGCTCGCGGTGCCGTTCTTTCTGATCGCGACGAAGCTCGATCTCGTCGATACGCATATCGTGCTGATCCTGCTGTATCTGACGTTCTCGCTGCCCATCGTCGTATGGATCTGCACGGACCAGTTCCGCAACATTCCCGTCGAGCTCGACGAAGCCGCGCGTCTCGATGGCGCATCGCCGTGGCGCGTGTTCTGGCGCATCAATCTGCCGCTCGCGATGCCGGGCATCGTCGTATCGGCGATCTTCGCGTTCATCTTCTCGTGGAACGATCTGCTCTATGCGCTCGTGCTCACGCGCAGCGACGCGATTACCTCGCCGGTTGCGGCAACGAGCTACATGAGCGGTTATGAATTGCCCTGGGGCGAGATCATGGCGACGGGCACGCTGATCGTGCTGCCCATGGTCGTGTTCGCGCTGGCCGTGTCCGGGCGATTGGTGCAAGGGCTCACGATGGGCGCGGTGAAATAAAATCGCGCGGCCTTTCATTGAACAACAGGACAACATGAGCAAGAGCGCACCGCCCATCGCCATCGCGGAAGCGGACGATTCCATCGATTCGGAAGAAGAACTGCAGGCGCGCGTCGCGTGGCATTACTACGTCGGCAATCTGACGCAGCAGGAAATCGCGCAGCGGATCGGAAGCAATCGCGTGCGCGTGAACCGGCTGCTTGCGGCGAGCCGCGAGTCCGGCCTCGTGCAGATCACGATCAATAGCAAGATCGTGCCATGCGTCGCGCTGGAAGAAGCGCTCGCGAAACGCTTCGGCCTCGAATGCGCGGTGGTCGTGCCGAGCGGCGCGAACAACGAGGCGAACAATGCGGCGCTCGGCATCGGCGCGGCGTCGTACTTCGCGAGGCAGATAGTTGCAGGGCAAACTATCGGCCTCGGCTGGGGCCGCACGATCCGCGCCGTGTTGCGCGCGCTGCCGCAGCGCACGTACGGCGCGGTGTCGGCGGTGTCGCTGCAGGGCGGGCTGTCGCATTGCCCGAGTATCAATACGTTCGATATCGTGTCGGACTTCGCGAACATCTGCCGCGCCGACAGTTATCTGTTCGCCGCGCCGATCTACGTGAGCAGCCAGAAAGCGCGCGACGTGATCCTGCAGGAAGAAACCGTGCGCGAGACCTATGAACTCGCGCGCAGTGCCGATCTCGCCTTGCTGACGTGCGGCGATCTGACGGAATCGCTCGTCGTGACATACGGCATCGACAATCCGGAGCAATTGCGCACGTTGCAGAAGGCGGGCGCGGTCGGCGACATGCTCGGCCACTTCATGGATGAAGACGGGGAGCTGATCGATCATCCGTTGAATCGACGCACCGTTGCGATCACGCTGGACGACCTGCGCAAGATCAAACGCGTGATTCTCGTGAGCGGCGGCAAGAAGAAATTTCATGTCACGCGCGCGGCATTGCGCGGGCGTTATCCATCCGTGCTCGTGACCGACGAGGACACCGCAAGACGCCTGTGCGACGAGCCCTGAAGACGACACCATGACGACCATCGACAGAAATCGCGAATTCGCGGGCAAGACCGTGCTCGTCACGGGGGCGGGCAAGGGCATCGGTCATGCAACGGTTCATCTGCTGATCGAGCGTGGCGCGCGTGTCATTGCATTGAGCCGCAGCGCAGCCGATCTCGATCTGCTGAAGAAGGAGACGGGTTGCGAGATCATTGCCGCCGATCTCGCCGATGCCGACGCCGCACGCGAAGCGGCGCGCGCCGTTCAGCCCGTCGATCTGCTCGTGAACAACGCGGGCATCGCGGTGTTGGAGCCGTTTCTCGATACGACCGTCGAAGCCTTCGATCTGACGATGAACGTCAACGTGCGCGCAGCGATGATCGTCGCGCAAGAGTGCGCGAAGAACATGATCGCGCGTGGCGCGGGCGGTTCGATCGTGAACGTATCGAGCCTGTCGGCGAATGTGGGCTTCGCGCTGCACGCGTCGTATTGCGCATCGAAAGGCGGACTCGACGCGATGACGCGCGTCATGGCCAACGAGCTCGGCCCGCACGGCATACGCGTGAACGCGGTGCTCCCGACCGTCACGATGACCCCGATGGGTGAAAGAGCGTGGAGCGATCCCGCAAAATCCGAACCGATGCTTGCGCGCATTCCGATGAACCGCTTCGTGGAGCCGGTGGAAGTCGCGCGCACGATTGCCTATCTGCTTTCCGACGATTCGAGCATGGTCAGCGGCGTGAGCCTGTTGGTCGATGGCGGATTTCAGGCGCGCTGAGATTAGCTTCGCGATTCAATCAACGACACCGGAGACTTGTAATGGCCGATTCACAGATGACCGCGATCGTATGCCGCGCGCCGAAAGACTATCGCGTCGAACGCGTGCAACGCCCGAGCGCGGCGAGAAACGAACTCGTGATCCGCATTGCGGCATGCGGCATTTGCGCGAGCGATTGCAAATGCTGGTCGGGCGCGAAGATGTTCTGGGGCGGCCCGAATCCGTGGGTCAAGGCGCCGGTCATTCCGGGACACGAGTTCTTCGGTTATGTCGAAGAACTGGGCGAGGGCGCGGAAGAACATTTTGGCGTGAAGAAGGGCGATCGCGTGATTGCCGAGCAAATCGTGCCTTGTGCGAAATGCCGCTATTGCAAGTCGGGCGAGTACTGGATGTGCGAAGTGCATAACATCTTCGGCTTCCAGCGCGAAGTCGCCGATGGCGGCATGGCCGAATACATGCGCTTTCCGCCGACGGCGATCGTGCATAAGATTCCGGACGGCATTTCACTGGAAGATGCGGCGATCATCGAGCCGCTTGCGTGCGCGATCCATACGGTAAATCGCGGCGATATCCAGTTGAGCGATGTCGTTGTGATCGCGGGCGCGGGGCCACTCGGTCTGATGATGACGCAAGTCGCGCATCTGAAGACGCCGAAGAAGCTCGTCGTGATCGATCTCGTCGAAGAGCGGCTCGCGTTGGCGCGCGAGTACGGCGCGGACATCACGATCAACCCGAAGACCGACGATGCGCTCGAAACGATTCGCGCGATCACCGATCGCTATGGCTGCGACGTATATATCGAAACGACCGGCGTTCCTGCGGGCGTTACGCAAGGACTGGAGCTGATTCGCAAGCTCGGCCGCTTCGTCGAGTTCTCCGTGTTCGGCGCGGATACAACCGTCGACTGGTCGATCATCGGGGATCGCAAGGAGCTCGACGTGCGCGGCGCGCATCTCGGACCGTATTGCTATCCGATCGCGATCGATCTGCTCGCGCGCGGACTCGTCACGTCGAAGGGCATCGTCACGCATGGCTTCACGCTCGACGAGTGGGACGAAGCCATCAGGATCGCGAATTCGCTCGATTCGATCAAGGTGCTGCTCAAGCCGTAACGACTGCCGGCGTGCGCGTCGCGATTCCGATGCATGCGTTCGCGCCGGAGACGTTCGAGTCGTTCAGGATCTGATGATGTGAAACCCATGCGCCATGCGTTGCATTGCATGGCGCATCGTTCACGAAAGCGACACGCCCAGCAACTTGCCGATTCCATATGTGCAAGCGGCCGCGATCATTCCGATCAACGCTTGTCGCACGGCGGAAAACAGCGCGCCCCGTCCATTGAACAGCGACGTGAACACGCCGATGCCCGCAAGCCCGAGTCCGCTCAAAACGATGCATTGCACGATGCCTTCCGTACCGCTTGCCCAAAGAAAGGCGATGGCCGGAATGATCGCGCCCACGGCGAACAACGTGAACGATGCGAGCGCGGCCGTCCAGGGATTGCCGCCCAACTCGCGCGGATCGAGGCCGAGTTCTTCGCGCGTCAGCGTGTCGAGCGCCTTGTCCTTGTCGCGCATGATTTGCGCGGCGACGCGTTTCGCTTCGGCTGCATCGATGCCCTTTGCCTGATAGATGAGCGCGAGCTCATGCCGCTCCGCGTCGGGCATATGATCGAGCTCGTCCTTCTCCCGCGCGATTTGCGTGCGCGCGAGTTCGCGCGCATTCGTGACAGAGAGCCATTCGCCGAGCGCCATCGATGCCGCGCCCGCGATGAGTCCCGCGAACGCCGTGAGCAGGACCGTTTTGCTATCGCTGCCTGCACCCGCGACGCCCATGATGAGGCAAAAGTTCGACACGAGGCCATCGTTCGCGCCGAGCACTGCGGCACGTAAATCGTTGCCCGATGCGACGCCGCGATGCCACGACTCGGCCGCTGCGATCGCACCGCCTTTACTCAGCCCTTTGCTGCGACTCGCGACTTCCTGCACGATATCCGCGTGATGCCGCTCTTCCGCCGACATCTGCGCGGCATCGGGTTGGCCGGCATATTTATCGCGATCGGCCATTTCGTTTGCGGCGACCGAGCGCAACACGAAGTCCGGTCCGAACGCGCGTGCGAGCGTACGCATGATCCGCGTTTTTGCGCTGATGCGATGCGTTCGAACGGACACGCCATTCGCGCGCAATTTCGCGGCCCATATGTCCGCATGACGGCGCTCCGCTTCGGCCAGCTCGGCATAGACGCGCCGCTTGTCGTCCTGCTTTTCCGCTCGTGCGAGCGTGTCGTAGAGCGCGGCGCTGTCGAGTTCGTCCGCGAGATTGGAGGTAAAGCGCTTGAGTTCCGTCTGGGACGCCATGACGTCACCTTTTTCGTTCGTCTCGTTGATTCAAGAGTAAAGACGAACGACATGTCGCGTTGCTAATAGCCCTACGATGCGCGCTGAGTGAGAATTGAATCGCGTCTCATCGTCGTCATTGTTTAGATGGGGCTTGATTGAATCTCGAATGGAGCGACGTGCGAATCTTTCTCGCGACTGCGCGAAGCGGTACGTTCGGCGCGGCAGCGAGGAGCGTGTTTCGCCTAAAGCGAAGATCGTTTTCGGCAGCAACAATCGCGATGCGCAGGCAACGATGTGCGCATCGGGTGCCGGCTATGCGGTATTGCCGTGTCCGTCAGGCGATGCCGATGCGCGCCTCAAGCGCCTCGATGTTGGTGTAGCGCCAGCCGGAAGAGACGTATGGTTGGTTATCACCGCGATCTCAGGCGAGTCGCGCGCTTGCGAGCTTTATTGAACGAAACGATGCCGACGCTAGGCGAAGGTATCAATCGGTATCAATCGATTAGCGATGCAACTAACTGTCCTTTGCACTTATCCACTTCGAATCCGAGCCCAGGCCAGCAAAAGAATCGAATGAGCGAGCAGTCGGAGTTTTAGGCAATCAAAGAACTACTTCAAGGCCGCGCACCAAATCGATGCGTATTAGCGAAGCTATCCGCAGGCGCTACACGATCCAAGCTCGATTTTTAAAGCGGCGCTACAATCCCGATGCCTAAAACCGACTGGCGCCCCACACAGTCGGCTATTTGCGATATCCGCTGAAACCACTCAAAAAGCCGGAGCGCTCATGACCACGCTTTCCATTAACGGCCAGAATCATTCGGTCGATGCGCCACCCGACATGCCGCTTCTCTGGGTATTGCGCGACATCGTAGGACTCACAGGAACCAAATTCGGCTGCGGCATTGCGCAATGCGGTGCGTGTACCGTTCACCTCGATGGCGTCGCGGTTCGTTCATGCGTTTTACCGATTGCCGCCGTTGGCGATCGCAAGGTGACGACGATCGAAGGCATCGGCGAAACACCCGCCGGCAAGAAAGTGCAAGCGGCCTGGCGTTCGCTCGATGTCGTGCAATGCGGGTACTGTCAGTCTGGACAAGTCATGTCCGCCGCGGCATTGCTCGCGACAGTCTCCGATCCCAACGACTCCGATATCGATGCCGCGATGGCGGGCAACATCTGCCGCTGCGGCACTTATCACCGCATTCGCGCCGCCATCAAGCAGGCCGCAAAGGAGGCGTGACATGTCGCAAGGATTGATCGAGGCGGGGCGTCATGCGGCTCGCGCGGGATTGTCGCGCCGCACGTTTCTGAAGTTCGGCGTGACCGCCGGCGTCGCTGCAAGCGGCGGATTGCTGATCGGCTTCAGCTTGCCGGCCGCGAGCCAGGATCAGGGCAAAGGCAAGTCGGTTATCGGAGGCGATGGCGTCGAGTCCGCGCAAGAAGGCGTATTCGCACCGAATGCGTTCGTGCAGATCGACAAGAGCGGCAAGGTCGTGCTCATCATGCCGAAGGTCGAAATGGGACAAGGCGTCTATACCGCGTTGCCCATGTTGATAGCCGAGGAGCTCGAAGTGCCGCTCGATAGCGTCACGATCGATCATGCGCCGCCGAACGAAAAACTTTTCACGGACCCGCTGTTGGGCGGTCAATTGACAGGCGGTTCGACGTCCGTGCGCTATGCGTGGGAGCCGTTACGCAAAGCGGGCGCGGCCGCACGCATGATGCTCGTCGCGGCGGCGGCGCAGGAATGGAAATGCGATCCATCGTCTTGCCAGGCGCAAGGCGGCAAGGTTATGCATGCATCGGGAGAACGTAGCGCGAGTTATGGCGAGCTCGCCGAAGCGGCCGCGAAATTGCCCGTTCCGCAAGACATCAAATTAAAGGATCCGAAGAACTTCAAGATCGTCGGCACGCCGGCGAAAAGGCTCGATTCGCCAGAGAAGGTCGATGGCACTGCAATGTTCGGTCTCGATGTGCGCTTACCCGACATGGTGTATGCAGCGATCGTGAATTGCCCCGTGTTCGGCGGAACGCTCGCATCCGTCGACGACAGCAATGCGAAGAAGATTCCCGGCGTGCGTCAGATCGTAAAGTTCGACAATGGCGTCGCGGTGATCGGCGATCATACGTGGGCCGCCAAACGCGGCGCGGCTGCCTTGCAGATTCAATGGAACGAAGGCGCGAGCGCCAACGTATCGACGAAGCAGATCGTCGACGACATGGCCAATGCATCGCAGCGCACGGGCGCGGTGGCGCGTAAGGAAGGGAATGTCGACAATGCGTTTTCCAATGCGAAGACGCGCGTCGATGCGGTGTACGTTCAGCCGTTTCTCGCGCATGCGACGATGGAGCCGATCAACTGCACGGTGCACGTGCGCCCGGATGGTTGCGATATTTGGCTTGGCACACAAGTGCCCACGCGTATCCGCGATGCCGGAATGAAAGCGACTGGCTTGCCTGCGGAAAAGATTCATGTGCATAACCATTTGCTCGGCGGCGGCTTCGGCAGGCGGCTCGAATTCGACATGGCCACGCAGGCGCTCAAGATCGGCAAGGCGCTCGGCGTTCCAGTCAAAGTAACGTGGTCGCGCGAGGAAGACATTCAGCACGACATGTATCGGCCGTGCTATTACGACAAGTTATCTGCGGGACTCGATGCCAACGGCAAGCCGGTTGCATGGACGCATCGCATCGTCGGGTCGTCTGTGCTTGCGCGTTTTGCGCCGCCGGCAGTAAAGGATGGGGTCGATCCCGATGCCGTCGAAGTGGCATCCGATCTTCCGTACGACTTGCCCAATCAGCTCGTCGACTATGTGCGGCTCGAACCGCATGACGTGCCCACCGCATTCTGGCGCGGCGTGGGACCGACGCGTGGCACGTTCGTCGTGGAAAGCTTTATCGACGAATTGGCCGTGCAGGCGAAAGTCGACCCCGTCAAGTATCGGCGAGATCTGCTTGGCAAGTCGCCGCGCGCACGCAACGTGCTCGATGTCGCGACGCAGGCGGCGGGCTGGGGACAGCAATCCGTGCCGCAGGGACAAGGGCGCGGCGTTTCGGTGATGCACGCATTCGGCAGTTTCTTCGCCATCGTCGCGGATGTCGCTGTCGACAAAGACGGCGAGGTGAAGGTGAATCGCATCGTGTGCGCCGTCGATTGCGGCATGGTCGTCAATCCCAATACGGTCGAAGCGCAAGTGCAAGGCGGCATCATATTCGGCATTACCGCCGCGCTCTATAGCGAAATCACGATCAAGGACGGACGCGTCGAACAAAGCAATTTCACCGACTATCGAATGCTGCGCATTCACGAAACGCCGCCGGTGGAGGTGCATATCGTCAAAAGCACGGAAGCTCCTGGCGGCATCGGCGAACCAGGCACAGCGGCGCTTGCGCCGGCTATCACGAATGCGATCCATGCCGCAACGGGCAAGCGATTGAGGCGCTTGCCCGTAGGCGATCAATTGCGTAGCGCCTGAGGAGCCCGTCATGAAGAACGCATTCAAGCCTCTCTTTGCGATGCTGTTTGCATTGGCGTCCTCGGCTCATGCAGCCGACGATGCACTCGTCACGCGTGGCGCCTATCTCGCGCGAGCAGGCGATTGCGTCGCTTGTCACTCGACTCAAAAAGGCAAGCCGCTCGCAGGCGGTTTGCCGATGATGACGCCGTTGGGCGCGATCTATACGACCAATATCACGCCCGATCCGGACACGGGAATCGGCCGCTACACGGAAGAGGACTTCGCGCGCGCCTTGCGCGAGGGCGTTGCGAAGGATGGGCATAACCTTTATCCGGCAATGCCTTACCCTTCTTATGCAAAGATAAACGACGAGGACATGCATGCGCTTTACGCGTATTTCATGCATGGCGTCACACCCGTCAAGCAGGCCAATCGTGAGCCGGACATGAAATGGCCGCTCAATATGCGCTGGCCGCTTAAGCTATGGAACGCGGTCTTTCTGGAAAAGGGCGTTTATCAGAACAAATCCGGAAAGGATGTCGCGTGGAATCGTGGCGCTTATCTCATTCAGGGACTCGGACATTGCGGCTCATGCCACACGCCGCGGGGCATCGCATTTCAGGAAAAAGGACTCGACGAAAGCAATAGCGCCTATTTGACGGGCGGCTTGCTCGATAACTGGTTCGCTTCCAACCTGACGGGCGAGCACAATACTGGCCTCGGGCGCTGGTCGGAGCAGGACATTGCCAGCTTTCTCAAGACGGGCGCGAACGCGCACGCGTCTGCATTCGGCTCGATGACGAGCGTCGTCAACAACAGCACGCAGATGTTGAGTGACGACGATCTTGCCGCGATGGCGCGCTATTTGAAGTCGTTGCCCGCGTCGGGGGGCAATGGCGGACCGCGCTATTCATATGATCCCAAAGCGACGAAAGTGTCCTTGTCGCGTCCGGCCGCATCGGATTCGGGAGCGCGGGTCTATACCGCCTATTGCTTGCATTGTCATGGTGCGGACGGCCGTGGCTTCGCACCCATGCTTGCGCCGCTCGCGGGCAATCCAAACGTTCTGGAAAAGGATGCATCGTCGCTGATCAACGTGACGCTGAACGGCACCGGCGATCTGGTTATCGGCGGCGTGCCCGCGCCTTACCCGATGCCGCGCTATGCACCCGTGCTGAACGATCAGCAGATCGCGGACGTACTTACTTTCATCCGGGGCGCGTGGAACAACGGCACGCCGGCTGTGCAGGCATCGGACGTGACGAAGATGCGCAAGGCGACGCAGTGAGTGTATGGGTCAGGAAGAAAAATCGATGACATCCAGGTGAATCGAACTGGATGGATGCGCGAGGAATTTGCGATGCACACGTGCACTGATGCGCTCATAACCATCGCTCAGGGCTTTTAGCAAGCGCTCGTCGCTTGCTCCTGTCGGTGCCCAAAAGCACTGTTCCAACGCCTTGCGCGTGATGTTGCATTGAATGGCCTGCTCGCGAGAGAACGCGACGAAGCTGACGGAGGCGCGGTCCGCCGAAATAGTGGCATGGATCAGGAGCTTGCTCGTCATGGTTCGACAGGAGAGATACGTTTCGCTGAATTTTATTGTGTCAGAATTTGGTGAACTCGCGAATCCTCGAATGAGCGCGAAACGTGCGCAAACGGCCAGAAGCAGGCGTTTTTCGCTTCAAGGCGGTTCCAACGCGGGGACAAACTTCATATGAATGAATCGAACGTTCGTATTCGGCGTTCACCGACGTTAAAGATTTGCGGAGTAGTCTGAGGTGCAACCTGCGGGATTCGACGCCGCGCGAGATCCCATACCGGCAACAACGGCGGGGTTGTCCATGAATGTCCATGAAAAATGAAAAGAAAAGCATGCTCAGGTGTACTACTCTAGGAACGATCATCCGAAGCGGCGCGGCACACCGCATCAGCAAGCGGGTCGTGCGGCGCATTCCCGGAACTTCACCGGCAACGTCTACGCGGCTTCTGTTGCGGCGGGCGTTGTCGCCAGCAGGAGCGGAACATGAAGCATCCATCGTTGATGGATCCCTGGAGCCGTACCCTGGCAATGCTCGACAGCCTTCCGAACCGCCCTTCGGAAGCGAACGAGAAGCTCTCACTGATGACACGACCGCTCGTACGGAATGTCCAAGGCAAGACCGCATGCATCGGATCCACCGACGGGCATTGCGTCAATATTCGCGTGCTGGAGCGCTTGAGCGAATCGACGCTCTCGCTATCCTGGCACGATCCCACGTCGTTCAATTACTCGGAGCAGGTCTGGGCCCTTTGCACTGCCCGCAAGCGCGGAACGTGTGCCTTGAGCGGTCAGGCGATCAGGCGCGGACAGCCTGTTTATAGGCCGAGGCGTGTCGGCAGTTCGGTCCCGCTCAATAGCGGCGCAATGATTCTGGCGCTTGCGCTCACTCCGGCTGAACAGGAAGCGAGCCTCGTTTCCGAGTGATCGGCTTTCGTCCGCGAGACGCGTGCGCGAAGCACGCGTCTGTGGCCATGCGCGACCTGCCTTGATGATCCAAAGGGATGCGTTATCGCGTATCGTCTGATGAGCGGACGATGACCAAGCTCGTTCAAGTTCAGGTGTATCTGCGAGCGCGCTAACGACATCTGCGTTTTTCTTGCAAGAGCGCTTGGCTTGGGCGTTATCCATATAAGATCTGCAAAGGATGGCAATCGTGCGTCGCGCGGACGCATTACATTGCTCATTCCATTCGCCGCTTGCAGAAATCTATGGGAGGAGTTATGGCCACATTGGCACAGTTGGAAAGCCAGATTCAGAAATTGCAGCGTCGCGCGGATGTATTGCGGGAAAGAAAGTCGATCGAGGTCATCGCCAAAATTCGGGCAATGATGGACGAGTTCGGCTTGACCATTGCCGATCTCGCCAAGGCCGGTTCAGGCACGCGAAAAACACGCGGCCGTCCTGCGGGTTCTGGTCAATCGGCCATTTCCAGAAAAGGAGCGACCAAGTCCAAGTTGCCGCCGAAATATCGCGACCCGGAATCGGGCGCCACCTGGAGCGGACATGCTCGTCCGCCCGCTTGGATCAAGGATGCGCCTGACCGCAGCGTGTATCTGATCAATGGTGCTGCCAGCAAGAACGGCGCGCGCAAAAGAAAGAGTGCACGGAACGCCGCTGCCTAAAGGTAAGGGAAGGCTTAGGCGAGCAAGGGACTGCGCACGCGGGAAAAACCGCTTGCCCGATCATAAGCAAGCCCGATCTGCAATACGCCAAGTTCGCCTTGCGTCGGTCCAATGATTTGCAATCCGGCCGGCAAGCCGCCGGCACCCAATCCGGCTGGCGCGCTTAGCGCGGGCAGCGATGCCATCGTCGCCGGAACGACGGTCTCCATCCAGCGATGATAGGTATCCATCTCGCGGCCGTCGATAACATGCGGCCAGTCCAAGTCCGCATCAAACGGAAAGACCTGCGCCGAAGGAAACACGAGATGGTCAAAACGATCGAATAGCGCATTGATTGCCTGATACCAGGCCGTCCGATCGCGAATTGCACGGGACGCATCTTCTCCCGATAACTTCAGACCTCGTTCAATCTCCCATACCGCTTCCGGTTTGAGCAACTTTCTCTTGGCGGCGTCGCGATAAAGCGGCGCATTGGTGCCGGAGAAGGTAAGGCTGCGCAAATCGATCCAGGCTTTCCATAGACAGTCGAGATCAAAGTCGATATCGGCAGCCTCCACGATGCAGCCCGCCGTTTCGAAGTGACGCAGCGCCGATAAATACGTCTCCATCAAACCCGCTTCCATCGGCAGATGTCCGTTCAGGTCGCCGAGCCAGCCAATACGCGTGCCGCGCACATCGCGCTCGAGCGCGTTCGCGAAGTCGGCGGGCTTGTCGTTTCTGCGTGAAAGAGGCGCGCGGACGTCGAAGCCGGCCTGTACCGACAACAATAGTCCCAGATCGGGAATGGTTCGCGCGATCGGCCCGGCGACGCTGAATTGCTGGAAGAAGACGTCGTCGCTTGGCGCATACGGCACGCATCCTGGCGTCGTGCGAAAGCCGAAGACGTTATTGAATGCAGCGGGCGTGCGCAGTGAGCCCATCATGTCGGTGCCGTCCGCGAAGGGCAGCATGTGCAACGCGACGGAAACCGCCGCGCCGCCGCTGCTTCCGCCCCCCGAACGCGATTGGTCGAAGGCGTTGCGCGTGGTCCCATACACCGGGTTATAGGTATGTCCGCCCAAGCCGAATTCCGGCGAATTAGTGCGGCCAATGAATATCGCGCCCGCGTTGCGCATGCGCTCGAAGATGACGGCGTCCATCTTCGAAAGTTCGCCTGCATAGAGAGGAGAGCCTTTCGTCGTGACCATTCCCGCGACGGGAAGGATATCTTTGGGCGCTTGTGGAAAGCCATGCAGAGGTCCAAGGCTCTCTCCGCGGGATAGCTGTGCATCGCGCTCGGCGGCGAGAGAGCGTAGTGCATCGCGATCCTGCATCGCAACGATCGCATTCACGACAGGATTGAAGCGATCGATTTGCGCGAGATAGGCGTTCATCACTTCGACGCACGAGACGTCGCGCGCATGAATTGCTCGAGTCAGCGCGATAGCTTCGAGCGAAACAATATCCTTATCGGGCGTTGAGACGGACTTTGCGTCGAGTGCGGTCATGGCTATGTCGTGAATGGCAGACGGATTCAGCAATGAAACTCGGGAAGAACATGTGCGGCGACTTCTTCGATGATATCGCGCGCGGCTCGTCGTTCCGATGTGATGTTGAGCGTCACATGATGCGTTCCGTTCTCGCGCATCTCGCGCAAGAGCGCAACGAGCGCGCGACGTCCCGTGCGATAGCCGAGCGATATGTCGACAGCGGGTTCGTTCGCATCTTCGCTGAGATCGAGCCGCATTGCGACGCCGAATGCACGAAAAGCGCCGGACGTCGCGCGATCGACCGCAGCACGCCACATGCTATATCGCCCGCGCTGAGCTTGCGGCTCGCGATGATAAGTCATCCAGCCAAGCGAATGACGCGCAATCCAGTCGACGCTCTGACCGCCCGAACCGACGGCGAGCATTGGAATGGAAGTGTTATGGCGAGGCAAAAGATAGAAGTCGGGCGCGCCTCGAGGTGCATGATCGGGGATCACGCGAGAGGGCACGGTGACGGCAGCGGCGAGCGTTTCCCAATGTTGCCTGTACAGATCGCGCCGTGTATCCGGATCGCGGCCGAACGCGGCGTATTCCGGTGGACGATCGCCTGAACCGACGCCCAGTATGAAGCGTTGCCGAGACAGGGCGTCGACGGAGATTGCGCCTTTGGCGACATGAAGGGGATGTCTGAGCGTCAACACGATTGCGCCGCTGATGAGCGCAATGCGTTCCGTGTTCGATGCCAGCGCGCCGAGCAGCACCCAAGGGTCGAGATGTCCGACCGGATCGGGATACTCGATACTATTGAGCGGCACGTCGCGGACCCAGAGCGCACGAAAGCCGAGCCGGTCGGCCAGCCGCGCCAGCGATAGCTATTCGCTGTAGTCGACGACGCTATCGTTATCGCGCGTGATCGGCAGCGTGATGCCGATAGAGAGCTTGTCTTGCGCGAAAACCGAGTTCGCGATCGGAGACGACATTGGAGTGTTTTCGCTAGCGTTCATGACACGCGTTGCGTCGAGGAAAGGGTCCGACGCTGATGGTATCACTGCCTTGATAAACGATGCCCGGCGCGATAAAGCACCAGGCATCGTTGAAGCGCGAGTCTTTAAGCAGCGGGCACTAGGCTGCGCCGAGTGACGATCGATACGACATACGTGACGATGACATTCACGACGAGTGCAATCAGGCCGATATAGACCGGCCACGAAGCATCACCGAGATGGACGACATAAACCGGCTTGAGGCCTTGCGAGATCGCGAGGCCGGTGCCCAGCACGATACCGAACAGCCAACCCAGAAATAGGCCGGGCGTGGTCAATCGGCGCGTATAGAGCGTGAACACGATGGCCGGGAATATCTGCAGAATCCATACGCCGCCGAGCAACTGCAGGTCGATCGCATACTGTGTCGGCAGGAACACGATGAATAGCAACGCGCCGAATTTGACGACGAGCGATACGAGCTTCGCCGTCGATGCTTCAGCCGTGGATGACATGTCAGGCGATACGAGTGGACGCCACAAGTTACGGGTGAACAGATTCGCTGCGCCGATCGACATGATCGCCGCCGGCACGAGTGCGCTGATCGCGATAGCCGCAGCCGCGAAGCCCACGAACCACGAGGGAAACAGCGTGCCGAACAACGCCGGCACGACATCCGATGCCGACTTCACATGCACGCCCGCCGCGATCGCCATATAGCCCAGCAGCGCGATCAAGCCCAGAAGCAGCGTATAGGCTGGCAGGAAGATGGCGTTCTTGCGCACCGTCATCGCGGATGAAGACGAGAGCACGGCCGTCATCGTATGCGGATACATGAATGCGGCGAGCGCGGAGCCGAGCGCGAGCGATGCATAAGCCGTGAATTGTCCCGGCTTGAGAATGATGCCCGTCGGGCCACCTTTCGCCTTGAAGTATTGATCGGCCGAATCGAATACATGCGCGTAACCGCCCAGCTTCAAAGGAATCAGCCATACCGCCGCGATCACGACGATATAGATCATGATGTCCTTCACGAAGGCGATCATCGCGGGGGCGCGCAGCCCGCTCGTATAGGTATAAAGCGCAAGAATCACGAATGCGATGATGAGCGGCAGTTCGCCCGTCACGCCGAGGCCCTTGATGACAACTTGCATGCCGACGAGCTGAAGCGCGATATAGGGCATCGTTGCGACGATGCCCGTGATCGCCACCGCAGCAGGAAACCATTTGCCGCCGTATTCGCCCTGCACGTAATCGGCGCCCGTGATGTGGTTTTTCGCATGGGCGATCTTCCACAGTTTGGGCATCACCGCAAACACGAACGGATAGACGATGATCGTATAGGGCAGTGCAAAGAAGCCATACGCGCCGACCGAATACACAAGTGCCGGCACGGCAATCACGGTATAGGCCGTATAGAAATCGCCGCCGACGAGAAACCATGAAATCAATACGCCGAACTGGCGGCCGCCGAGGCCCCATTCGTGAAGCTGTGTGAGATCGCCTCGCTTCCAGCGCGCGGCGAAGAAGCCGACGACGGTCACGAGCACGAAGAATGCGATGAAGATGGTCATCGCGACCGGATCGACTGGCGTGAGATCGTTCATTTCAGGCCCCTGTGCACGATGTAAAGCAGGAGCGAAGTGAGCGGCACCCACAAGAACTGATACCAATAGAAAAACGGAAAGCCCGCGAAGGAAGGCCGTGTGTCGTTATAGAACGGCAGCCAAAGCAGTGCGACGTAGGGTATAAAAAGCGCAACCCAAAGCCATGGGCCACGGGGCGCATCGTTATCGGATTCCAAAGCTATTCTCCTCGTGAATCGGCGCTGATAAGAACTTGCCGGCGCGCGGCCTCCGCAAATGTTCTGCCGATGGGAGTGAGCGCCGCGCCGCGAACGGCTGCGCATTATCCAACTAATTCGCTTTTATTGCCGGACGCCTAAGAGATGGAAAGGGCTTGTGCCAATCGATGCTTACGCAAGGCTTTCCGCGTCCGCCGAATTCGACGAATCGCCGATAGCTTTGGTCATTTCATGCCTTCAAAAACGCGCGATACATGCTTACGAAGTTATGACGCGCGGAGAACTCGCTCGCATGCCGGCGAGCATCGCGCGCTTGCCGCCGAAGCCTGCAAGCTTGCGATATTCGAATCCGCTTTCGATGAGTGCGCGTTTGACAATGCCCGCGCTGGTGAACGTGGCGAAGGTTGCGTCGTCTTTTGCCATGCGCGCCAGCGAAGCGAATACGGCGGGCGTCCACATGTCCGGATTCTTGGCTGGCGCAAAGCCGTCGAGATAGATGGCGTCCGCTGCAACGCCATGATCGGCCAGGCGTGGCAAGAAGTCGGCGGCGTCGCCATAGCCAAGCGTCAACCTGACCGCGCCGGCAACGAACGTTCGCCGATGCACGCCGCCTTCGAGCAGAGGCCATGCGCGAATGAGCGCGTCGGCCAGCGGCGCGATAGCGGCATCGTCGATGATCGCCGCGTGCGCCGCGCGTAGATCGTCTGCGCGGAATGGATGCTTTTCTATCGATACGTATTCGAGCGTCGGCGGCCGATGTGCATCGTCGAGCCACGCGGCCCACGTCGCAAGGAAATTGATGCCCATGCCGAAGCCGGTCTCGAGCACCGTGAAGCCATGCTTGCCGCGCCAGCGCGCGGGCAAGTCATTGCCATCGAGAAAGACATGGCGCGCCTGAGCCAGCGCGCCCGCCGCGCTGTGATATATGTCGTCGTGACGCGGCGAATACGGGGTTCCGTCACGGAACACGAGCGATGCCGGAATCAGCGGCGCTTCCATCGTTCAGGCATCGGGCGACGATTGATCGAGCGTGATGCCCAGTTCGCCTGCCATTTGCTGAACCATTGCGCGCAATTGCGTGACTTCATGAGCAAGGCGCTTTTGCTCGGACTTCAACGCTTCGAATTCGGAAAGGGAATAAGATTCGCCGCCTTGAGTTTCGCGCGAAGGCATATCGCTCAAGCTTACTTCGCCGCAAAGCAGATGCATCCAGCGGCTTTCGCGCTCGCCCGGTGTGCGCGGCAGCTTCACAACACGCGGCGGATCATTCGCGGCGAGTTCATCCAGAAAGCTCTCGACCGATGATATATCCGCGAACGAATGCAGCCGCGCACTGTTCGCGCGCAACTCCGCCGCGGTTTGCGGGCCCCGCAGGAATAGCGTGGCAAGTAGCGCAACTGACTGACTCGGCACGCCGAGCACGCGGTTCACGTTATGTTCGAAGCGCGGCACACGGCTGCTGCTGCCTTCGATGACGAGACTCAGGCGTTTAAGGCCATCGATCGTCGTCAGCACTTCGTCCTCGCTTACGCTCATCACCGGGGCGCGTGCGGTCTTCTGATTGCATCCCGCGGTTAGGGAATTCAACGAAAGAGGATAGGTGTCAGGCACGGTATGCTGTTTCTCGACGAGCACGCCGAGCACGCGGGCTTCAAGCGGCGTGAGTTCGCGCAGTGCGGGACGGGGTGTGGCTTCAGAGGGCGTGTTCATAAGCGTGATTGACGTGCAGTAAGACGCCTATCATACCGGCGCCGCAGGAAGCTTCTGTCATTCACGCACCTCGATGCAGCATGAAGTTCATCCAGCGCACGTGCATTGTCCGGCAGCGATGCGCTGTTTTGGTGCAAAAGATCGCGACGGCGTATTCGTAGCGTGCTTTATATAAGGAGGCGAACCGCTTTAATCATTGGCATCGAAGTTGCTTTTTCTGCATCGGCACTGGGCTGCCCGCGCAATCGATGCTTCACACAGCAATGGTGTGACGGATAAGTGAGCATCGCGCTTCGAGGTCGCCTATCGACGTACCATGCGGTCGGGTGCGTCGCGTCTTTCGGGCTCTTCAAGCGTTTGCGAGTGCAACCAGAAATACGAGCGAAGGGGAATCGACGCCCCGGCATGCACTTCATTTGGAAGACCGGCTATGACGCAAGCATTCTTCAACGAGATGTTCGAGCGCAGCGATCTGGAGGCGCGCGGGTTGCCGGCGGTGGCATTTCGCGGCGTGGGTGATCCACGCACGCATTACCGCGATTTCATGGCCTGGCTTTCCGCTCAAAGCGAGCAGCAGATCGATCTCAAACGCGCCGAAGCGGATCTCAACTTCAGGCGTGTCGGCATAACCTTCGCGGTCTACGGAACGAGCGATCTGCCCGGCATCATTCCGGAGCGCACGATTCCATTCGATGTCATTCCGCGCATCTTCCCCGCCGATGAATGGCGCGCGTTGGAGCGCGGCCTGCGGCAGCGCGTGAACGCGCTCAACCGCTTCATCCACGATATCTATCATCAGCAGGACATCATTCGCGCGGGCATCATTCCCGAGGCGCAGATACTCGGCAACGCTCAATATCGTCCCGAGATGCGTGGCGTCGATGTTGCGCGCGATATTTACGCGCACATCGCGGGCATCGATATCGTGCGAGCCGGGCAGGGTGAGTTTTATGTGCTCGAAGATAACTTGCGCGTGCCATCGGGCGTTTCGTACATGCTCGAAAACCGCAAGATGATGATGCGGCTATTTCCCGATCTATTCGCGCGCAATCGCGTGGCGCCGGTGGCGCACTATCCGGACTTGCTGCTCGATACCTTGCGCGCGGCCGCGCCCGCGGCAGTCGAAAATCCGACCATCGTCGTGATGACACCGGGGATGTATAACTCGGCTTATTTCGAGCACGCGTTTCTGGCGCAGCAGATGGGCGTCGAACTCGTCGAAGGGCAGGATCTCTTTGTCGAGAACGATTATCTGTATATGCGTACGACACAAGGGCCGCAGCGCGTCGACGTGATCTATCGCCGCATCGACGATGATTTTCTCGACCCGCTCGTGTTCCGGCCGGATTCCGCGCTCGGCGTGCCGGGTTTGATCGGTGCATACCGCGCGGGTAACGTCTCGTTATGCAACGCGGTGGGGACGGGCATCGCGGACGATAAATCGATCTATCCGTATGTGCCGGACATGGTGCGCTTTTATCTCGGCGAAGAGCCGATTCTCAACAATGTGCCGACGTGGATGTGCCGCAAGCCGGATGATCTGAAGTATGTGCTCGACCATCTTCCCGAACTCGTCGTAAAGGAGACGCATGGCGCGGGCGGTTACGGCATGCTGGTCGGCCCGGCTTCGACCGCGGCGCAGATTGCCGAGTTTCGTGCTGTGCTCGAAGCGCATCCGGAGAAGTACATCGCGCAGCCGACGCTCGCACTTTCCACCTGTCCGACATATGTGGAGACAGGAATCGCGCCGCGTCACATCGATCTGCGTCCGTTCGTGCTATCGGGCACTGAAGTGCGAATGGTGCCGGGAGGCCTGACGCGGGTTGCATTGCGGGAAGGTTCGCTCGTCGTGAATTCATCGCAAGGCGGTGGCACAAAAGATACGTGGGTACTCGAGCGCTGAGGTCAGTCATAAATAAAGCGCTGCGTCACCAAAGACAACGACAAACAACCGGGATCACCCATGCTGAGCCGTACCGCGGATCATCTCTTCTGGATGGCGCGCTATACCGAACGCGCCGAAAACACCGCCCGGATGCTCGATGCGAACTATCAGCTCTCGCTTTTGCCGCAGTCCGATGAGTATGCGGAACTGGGATGGCGCGCGATGTTGTCGATATCGGAATTGAGCGGAATTTATTCAGCCGCGCATCACGGCATGAAAAGCCGCGACGTGATCGACTTCATGGCCCGCGATCTGTCGAATCCTTCGTCCATCGTCAGTTGTTTGCGTGCTGCACGCGAAAATGCGCGGGCCGTGCGCAGTTCGACCAACAGCGAGTTATGGGAATCGCTCAACACGACGTGGCTCGACTGTCAGCGCATGCTTGCCGACGGCATTCTCGAGCGCGAACCCTATACGTTCTTCGAATGGGTGAAGTTCCGCTCGCATCTTTCGCGCGGCGTGCAGCTCGGCACGCTCGTAAAGGACGATGCGTTCTATTTCATGCGTCTCGGCACTTTCATCGAACGGGCGGACAATACAGCGCGCATTCTCGACGTCAAGTTTGAAATGATGGAACAGCGCGCGGATACTTCCGCACAGCCGTTCGATTATCACCATTGGGTGGCAGTGCTCGGTTCGGTATCGGGTTTTGAGGTGTATCGCCGCGTTTATCGCGATGTCATTACGCCCGAACGCGTGGCGGGGCTGCTGATTCTTTATGGCGACTGGCCGCGTTCCCTTGCAGCGAGCATCGCAGAAGTGGAGCAGTTGATCGGCCACGTGACGAAAGGGCGGGATACGGAAGCGGCGAGGCTCGCCGCGCAATTGAGTTCGGAACTGAAGAACGGGCGCATCGTCGACATCCTGAAAGGCGGATTGCACGCTTATCTCGTGGATTTCCTCGCGCGCGTGAACGATCTCGCAGGCCGTGTGAGCCGCGACTTTCTGTTGCCGATCGAGCCGGAACCGCCGATGCAATCGCAAACGCAGTCGCAGTCGCAAAGCAAAGGCTGAGCGCGTGCGTTCAGCGCTTGGCCGCCGCCGCGACGACACGATGCACGAAGCGGAGCTTGTCGATGACAGGCGGCGCGAGCGTGAACGGATAGCCGTCGGGCATGCCGAGGCTGCGATTCAGGCTATTCAGGACATAAGTGAGTGGAAACCAGCGTTTCATGAGGTTATCAAACGTGGTTTCGTCGACGGGCGTCTGATCGGTAAGCGTCGGCTCGTGCGGACTATCGGGCACGAGCACGAGGCCGCACGATACGGCGGTATCGAGCGTGTCGACGATATGCAGATAATGCGCCCAGGTCTCCGCCCAGTCTTCCCACGGATGCATCGTGGCGTAGGCACTGATGAAGTTGTCTTCCCATTGAGCGGGCGGACCTTCCTGGTAATGGCGGTCGAGTGCGGCGGCGTAGTCGGCTTGTTCGTCGCCGAATGCAGTGCGAAACGGTGCGATGCGGGCGGTGTCCGCGATCAGGCGATCAAAGAAGTAATGCCCGGATTCATGACGGAAATGACCGAGCAAGGTGCGATACGGCTCGTGAAGCGCAGAGCGCGTTTTCTCGCGATGAGCATCGTCAGCTTCAGCGATGTTGAGCGTGATGATGCCGTTGTTATGGCCCGTCATTACGCCATGGCCTTGCGCATCGGCTTCGAGAAACTGGAATTCGAGGCCGCGCTCGGGATCTTCCTGACGCGACCTCACGGGCAGGCCCAACTCGGAAAACGTGTACAGCAGGCGGCGCTTCGCGGCTTCGATGCGATACCAGTAGACGCGGTTTTCCGGATTCGAGAGGTTGGGAATGGTGCTCGTCAATTGGCACGAGCAGCACAGCGGGTCGGCCGGATCGACGTCGGGCGCAGGAACGACCCAGTTGCAGACATTTTCGACCACGTAGTTATGGCACGGCCGATAGAGGAGATCTTTGGCGAGCGGATGCAGGCTGCGCCAGCGACCGTCCCCGTTTTCTTCGAAGGCGCTGATCTGACTGATCTCGGGCACATAGCCGAGCCGCGCGCCGCAGTTTTCGCAATGCGTGTTCTCGAAGAACACGAGCTGGTTGCAGCGATTGCAGTGAAAGGTCTTCATCGTGTGGTCGGCGGAAGTGTTATTGCGCGAGGTTCAGTGTGCGCGCTATCGGCGAAGCAGTCGCAAACATCGTGCCGTAGTCAGAACGTTTTTTCCATGACAAGCAGAAAAACGCGTTGCAGCGCGGCTTGTGTGCGCGGCGTCAATTGAGCAAAGGAGTCCGGTGTGTCCATTCGTGTCGCGTTGAACCATGTCACGCACTATCGCTATGACCGGCTCGTCGGTCTTTCGCCGCAAGTCGTGCGCTTGCGGCCTGCGCCCCATTGCCGGACGCCGATCGTGTCGTATTCGATGCGTGTCGAGCCAGAGGATCATTTCATCAACTGGCAGCAGGACGCGTTCGCGAACTATCAGGCGCGACTGGTTTTCCCCGAGAAAACGCGCGAATTCAAGGTAACGGTCGATCTCGTTGCGGAAATGGCCGTCTATAACCCGTTCGACTTTTTTCTCGAACCGGCCGCCGAAAAGTTTCCATTCAGCTATGCGCCAGAATTGCTGCATGATCTCGCGCCTTACATGGTCAAGCGTGAGCCGACTCCGCGCTTTGCCGCATTTGTCGAAAGTATCGATCGCTCCCCGCGCGCGACGATCGATTTTCTCGTCGAATTGAATCAAAGGCTATCCCACGAGATTCGCTATCTGATCCGCATGGAGCCGGGCGTGCAGACGCCCGAGGAAACGCTTGAAAGCGCGGCGGGTTCGTGCCGGGATTCGGGCTGGCTACTCGTGGAAACGCTGCGTCATCTCGGGCTGGCGGCGCGCTTCGTGTCGGGCTATCTGTTGCAGCTCGCACCGGATACCAAATCGCTCGATGGCCCGAGCGGCACCGAAGTGGACTTCACCGACCTGCACGCGTGGTGCGAAGTGTTCCTGCCTGGAGCGGGCTGGATAGGCTTCGATCCTACTTCCGGCCTGCTCGCCGGCGAAGGACATATTCCGGTCGCGTGCACGCCGGAGCCGGACAGTGCGGCACCGGTCTCTGGCGCGATTGACAAATGCGAAGTCGAATTCGTTCATGCGATGTCGATCGAGCGCGTGCTCGAAACGCCGCGCGTGACGAAGCCTTATAGCGAGGAAGACTGGAACGCGGTGCTGCGTATGGGCGAGCAGGTGGATGCGCGATTGAATGCATCCGATGTGCGTCTCACCATGGGTGGCGAGCCGACTTATGTTTCGGTTCGCGATCGCGATGAACCGGAATGGAACACCGATGCGCTGGGCCCGACGAAGCGCGCCTACGCCGTTTCGCTGATGGACAAGCTGCGCGCGCAGTACGGCGCAAGCGGCTTCCTGCACATCGGACAGGGCAAGTGGTATCCGGGCGAGCAATTGCCGCGCTGGGCGCTGTCGCTTTTCTGGCGCGCGGATGGCGAACCGTGCTGGCACGATCCGTCGCTTTTTGCGGACGAGCGGCAGCCCGCGTCTTACACATCGGATGACGCCGCGCGCTTCATTCGTCATCTCGCTGGCAAGTTGTCTTTGGATTCAAAATACATTCAACCCGCCTACGAGGATACGTGGTACTACCTGTGGCGCGAACGCCGCTTGCCGGTGAACGTCGATCCTTTCGACTCGCGTCTGGACGACGAACTCGAGCGCGCCCGGCTGCGGCGTGTGTTCGATGCAGGACTTCCGTCGATTACGGGCTACGCGCTGCCGATTTCGCGCGAAGACGCCCCCACGATGCAGCCGGGCCGCTGGACCAGCGGTCCGTGGTTCTTCCGCGACGAGCGCATGTACCTGATTCCGGGCGATTCGCCGATGGGCTACCGTTTGCCGCTCGACTCGCTGCCGTGGGTTTCGGAAGGCGATTATCCGTGGCAGCACGCGCACGATCCGTTCGCGCCGTCGACGCCATTGCGCACCGCGACTGAATTACGCATGCAATATGCGGATTTGGATAATGAATCGCGCATGCAAAATGCCGATGCGGTCGGAACGCGGCATGCAATGGCAACGGGTCCGTCGCGGGAGCGCGTCCCGCAACGCGGCGAGTCGGCTGGCTGGATCGCGCGGACCGCTGTGTGCGTGGAAGCGCGTGACCCCGCGCGCGCGGCCGGTCCGAAAGCGGAAGCCGACGCCCTCGAAAAGCTCGGCAACGGCAACAAGCTGATGCATGTCTTCATGCCGCCGCTCACCGAACTCGACGACTATCTCGATCTGCTTGCGGCCATCGAAGCCACGGCTTCCGATCTGAAGATTCCGGTCATTGTCGAAGGCTATCCGCCGCCGCGCGATGCGCGTCTCAAGATGCTCCAGGTGACGCCGGATCCGGGCGTGATCGAGGTGAACATTCATCCGGCTGCGAACTGGAACGATCTTGTCGAACACACGGAGTTCTTGTACAACGCGGCGCACGAGTCGTATTTAAGCCCCGAGAAATTCATGCTCGATGGCCGGCACACCGGCACCGGCGGCGGCAATCACTTCGTGCTTGGCGGTGCGACACCCGCCGACAGTCCATTCCTTCGTCGCCCCGATCTGCTTGCGAGCCTGATCGCGTACTGGCATAACCATCCATCGCTGTCGATGCTGTTTTCAGGGCTTTTTATCGGTCCGACGAGTCAGGCGCCGCGCGTCGACGAAGCACGCAACGATCAGGTCTATGAACTCGAGATCGCGTTCGCCGAACTGCAAAGACAACTCGACATGCTCGGCGGACGCGGCAATGCCACTGTGCCGCCGTGGCTTATCGACCGCATTTTGCGCAACATCCTGATCGACGTAACGGGCAACACGCACCGCGCGGAGTTTTGCATCGACAAGCTGTATTCGCCCGACGGACCCACTGGCCGGCTCGGCCTGCTCGAACTGCGCGGCTTCGAAATGCCGCCGCACGCGCGCATGAGTCTCGTGCAACAACTGTTGTTGCGCGCGCTCGTTGCACGATTTTGGAACGCCCCCTATACCGCGCGACTCACGCGCTGGGGCACCGAACTGCATGACCGGTTCATGCTCGGCACTTTCGTGCAAATGGATTTCGACGACGTGCTCAGCGAGTTGCGCGAAGCGGGCTTCGCATTCGAGCGAAGCTGGTTCGCGCCGCATTTCGAGTTCCGCTTCCCACTCGTCGGCGCATACGATACGAACGGCATCGCGCTCACGATCCGCAATGCACTCGAACCGTGGCACGTCATGGGCGAAGAGGGCGCGATCGGCGGCACGGTGCGTTTCGTCGATTCATCCGTCGAACGTCTCGAAGTGCGCGTGCTCGGACTGAATGGCAATCGGCATGTCGTAACTGTCAATGGCGAGACGCTGCCGCTGCAACCTACAGGGCGCGTAAGCGAATACGTGGCCGGCGTGCGCTTTCGCGCGTGGTCGCAAGCCGCATCCCTGCATCCGACCATCGACGTACATGCGCCGCTTACCTTCGATATCGTCGATACATGGACCGGACGCGCGATCGGGGGATGTCAGTACCACGTCGCGCATCCGGGCGGACGCAACTATCAAACCTTCCCGGTCAACGCCTATGAAGCCGAAAGCCGCAGGCGCGCACGCTTCTTCGCGACAGGACACACGCCCGGTGCGATGCATGTCGAAGCCCGCGAACGCAGCCTCGAATTCCCGTTCACGCTCGACCTGCGCTATCGTTGAAGTGCAATCATCATTCGAATAAAGAACAGAGACGACATTGGCCTATCAATCGACCTTGCCTTTCGACATCGCCTCGGCCCGCATCGATGCGCTCGCGCTGCTGCGCACGCTGCCCGCGCGCGAAGGGCATTGGGACGAATTGCGCGACGCGGCAGGCCAGTTGCGTGAGCCCTGGCGTCAGTTTTTCGAATTGCTCGGCGAGCAGGGCGTCGAGCGGCTCGACGATGGCGTCGCCGCCGTCGCGCAGCAGGTGCGCGACAACGACATCACGTACAACGTGTATGCCGATAACGGCAAGCCGCGTGCGTGGTCGCTCGATCTCCTGCCGCTCATCATCGATGAAGAAGAGTGGGCGCTGATCGAGCGCGGCGTTGCGCAACGCGCGCGCTTGATGGAAGCGATCGTCGCGGATGTCTATGGTCCGCAGACATTGCTGCATCGCGGCCTGCTGCCGGGCGCGCTCGTCTTCGGGCATCCCGGCTACTTGCGCGCGGTGAAGGGTTTCATGCCGCCGTGCGGCCGCTTTCTGCAGATCGTCGCTGTCGATCTCGCGCGCGCGCCATCCGGCTCGTGGACGGTCATCGCGCATCGCACCGAAGTGCCTTCCGGTTTGGGTTATGCGCTCGAAAACAGATTGATCGTCTCGAGCCTCTTCGCCGATCCCTTTCGCGCGATGCATGTGAGCCGTCTCGCGGCGACCTATTCGCAACTCATCGCGACGATCGCGCAAGCGGCTCGCGCGACGATGCACGATGACGACGACGGCCGCAGCGATGCATCGAACGATGCGCCGCATATCGCGTTGCTGAGTCCCGGCCCATTCAGCGAGACTTACTTCGAGCATGTGTTTCTCGCGCGATATCTGGGCGTGACGCTCGTCGAAGGCAAGGACCTCACGGTGCGGCACGACAAGCTCTATCTGAAGACGCTTGCCGGCCTGTCGCGCGTGCACGCAGTGATACGGCGTCTTGACGATGCATTCTGCGATCCCGTCGAATTGCGCGCGGACTCCACCATCGGCGTGCCCGGCTTGCTGCAGGTCATGCGTGCGGGCAATGTGATGGTGTCGAACGTGCCGGGCGCGGGCTTCACGGAATCCCCCGCGCTCAACGCGTTTTTGCCGGGCATTGCGCAAGCCTTGCTGGATGAAACTCTGGAATTGCCGACGGTGCCGACATGGTGGTGCGGCGAAGAAGCCGCGCGGTCCGAAGTATTCGAGCGCCTCGATCACGCGCTCATCGCGCCGACATGGCCTGGCGCGCAGGCCGATCACGCACCGGGCATCGATGCGGGCGTGCAGGCGCTTTCGGCATGGCGCGAACGCATCGAACGCGCGCCGGATGTCTTCACGGTGCAGGAGAATCTGCCGTTCTCCACGGCGCCGCGCTTTCATGATGGCGCGCTCGGCTCGCGTCCATGCGTGCTGCGCGCCTATGCGATCGCCAACATCGACGGAAGCTGGAGCGTGATGCCAGGCGGCTTCACGCGGCTCGCGGCCGACAAGCGCGCGACCGTGTCCATGCAGTTCGGCGGCAGCAGCGTCGATACATGGGTGATGTCGAGCCAGCCCGGTAGCGCCGTGTCGTTGCAACCGACGCCGATGAAGCCGGGCGAGCTGCGCAAGCATCGCATCGTGTCGAGCCGAGCCGCGGAGAATCTTTTCTGGGCGGGTCGTTATGGCGAGCGCGCGGAAAACAACGTGCGCTTGTGCCGCCTTCTGCTCGGCATGCTCGATGGCAACGATGCTGAAGAACTCTTTCCGACGCTCACTGAACTCGCATCGCAATGCGGACTCATCCCATCGGGCGAAACGCTCGCGCGCAGCACGCCGCAAGCGTTCGAACGTGTGCTCGTCGCGGGCTTGCCGGAATCGAGCAAAGCGACGAGCATCGGCGACAATCTCGCGGATCAGGCGCGCGCATGTGGCGAAATTCGCGACCGGCTTTCGACGGACCACTGGCGCACGATCCTCGCATCGCGCAACGACTTTCGTGATGCGCTCGCGCGTCTCTCGCCGAGCGATAAGGCAGATGAAGGCACGGTTCGCATCGGCCGCGATTACGATCGCGTGATGCTTGCAGGCGCGCTCGAACATCTTGCGACGCAATTGTCCGCAATCAGCGGCGCGCAAGGCGATCGCATGACGCGTGATGAAGCATGGCGGCTGCTCTTCATCGGAAGACATATCGAACGCGTATCGACGATGGCTACGATCCTGCATGTCGTCGCCGAGCGGGGCACGCTCGCGTCGCCCGCGGGCTTCGATCTTCTCTTGCAACTCTTCGACAGCACGCTCACGTATCGCTCGCTTTATCCGGGAAGACTCGAAGTGCCGGCGTTGATCGATCTCATCGTCGTCGATCAAACCAATCCGCGCGGACTCTATGGGGTGTACTCGCGCTTGCGTACGAAGCTCGATGAGATCGCTGCCGCAGCCGGTGGCGCACGCCGCGCACAAGCGACACGTTTCGCTGATCTTCTCGTTCACGCCGATGCGTTGCCCGATCTCACCGCGCTCTGCGAAACGCGGGCCGATGGCCGTCACGATGCGCTGATCGCGGTATGCGACCGGCTCATTGCGTCGGTCAGCGCGGCATCGAACGAAGTCAGCGCGCGCTACTTCAGTCACGCGAATACGCTTGCCGCACAGGTGTCGTCATGAGCCTTGGCCTGAACGATACCGTGCTCGCGGTCACGCATCGGACCACCTATCGATACTCGACGCCCGTCGAAATCGCGCAGCACCTGGCGACGATCCGTCCGCTGCATTGTCCCTGGCAGCAGGTTATCTCGCATACCGAGCGCATCGATCCGGTACCGTCTTATGTGCATAGCCGCGTCGATGCATTCGGCAATGACGTGTTGTACTTCTCGCTCGATGCGCCGCACGAACGGCTTTCGATGACGAGCGAAACCACGGTCCGGCTTACGCCGCGCTGGGATGCGCTCGATGCCGAAGCGACGCCGCCTTGGGAAGATGTCGCGGATCGCTTGCGCTACAGCGCGAGTGGTTCGTTCTATCCGGAAAGCGAATTCTGTTATGCGTCGCCCAATATCTCGCTCGATCATGCATTGCGCGCGTATGCGCAAGCGAGCTTCGATAAGGGCACGCCGCTCGTCGCGGGCGCCATCGATCTGATGCATCGCATTCATGCGGACTTCGACTACAAACCGTCTGCGACTGCGTTCGATACGCCCGCATCGCGTGCGTTCGAATTGCGTCATGGCGTGTGTCAGGACTTCTCGCAAGTGATGATCGGCTGCCTGCGTGCGCTTGGATTGCCTGCTCGTTATGTGAGCGGCTATCTGCGCAACGATCCGCCGCCGGGGCACCCGAGGTTGATCGGCGCCGATGCTTCGCATGCGTGGGTGTCGGTGCATTGTCCGCAAAGCGGATGGATCGACCTCGATCCGACCAATGATGTGCTCGCGGACCTCGACCATGTGACGCTCGCGACGGGGCGCGATTACAGCGATGTGTCGTTGCTGCGCGGGATGATTCTCGGCGGAGGCGCGCACCATGTGGATGTGGCGGTGAATGTGCTGGCGTTATAAGGTGCATGTCCATGCAAAGAAAGCACGCGATCCCATACTGCGTTAATGTTTAGGGCTTTCGTCGCCATGCGCAGGCTTTAGCGCATGCCTTTCGCTTTGCAAGGAGATTCGCACGATGGAATACGTGAAACTGGGCTCGACCGGTCTCGAGGTGTCGCGGCTCTGTCTTGGTTGCATGACCTACGGCGCGCCCGATCGTGGCACGCATCCCTGGACGCTCGATGAGGAAAAGAGCCGTCCGCTCATCAAGGAAGCATTGGACGCGGGCATCAATTTCTTCGACACGGCCAATACTTACTCGGACGGCACGTCGGAGGAAATCGTCGGACGTGCGCTGCGCGATTTCACGAAGCGCGACGACATCGTCATCGCGACGAAGGTATTCAATCGCATGCGTCCCGGTCCGAATGGCGCGGGGCTCTCGCGCAAGGCGATCTTCAACGAAATCGATAACAGCCTGAAGCGGCTCGGGACCGATTACGTCGATCTCTATCAGATTCATCGATGGGATTACACGACGCCGATTGAGGAAACGCTCGAAGCACTACATGATGTCGTGAAGGCGGGCAAGGCGCGTTATATCGGCGCATCGTCGATGTATGCGTGGCAGTTCAGCAAAGCGCTCTATACCTCTCGCGCGAACGGATGGACCGAGTTCAGAACGATGCAGAATCATTTGAATCTGCTGTATCGCGAGGAAGAACGCGAGATGATGCCGCTTTGCAGGGATCAGGGCATCGGCGTGTTGCCCTGGAGTCCGCTTGCGCGCGGCCGTCTCACGCGCGAATGGGACGCGACGAGCGCGCGTCAGGAATCGGATACCTTCGGCAGCACGCTGTATCGCACCGACGATGCCGATCGCGCGGTCGTCGAAGCCGTGGCTGCAGTCGCGAAGGCACGCGGCGTGCCGCGTGCGCAAGTGGCGCTCGCGTGGGTTGCGCAGAAGGCGCCAGTGAGCGCGCCGATCATCGGTGCATCGAAACCGGGACATGTGAGCGATGCGGTCGCGGCCTTATCGCTGAATCTCACGGCGGACGAGATCGCGCAACTCGAAGCACCGTATGTGCCGCATGCCGTGTCCGGTTTCAAATGACGCGACTCATAACTGCGATTCGATCGGCAAGATCCCGAGCATCCAGATCCCTGCGCGTTTGAGCGCAGACACGTCCGGCTCGCTATCGAGTTCGGTCGTGTTGCCGTTTGCGTCGGTGTCGATCCACACCATGCGTTTGCTGCCGTTGCCGTCATCGTGCAATTCGACGCGCCACGCAATGCGATCGATGTTCGTGCCGATGCCGTCAGTCACATACTCGGCCGCATCCGCGCTTTCGCAATAGACGCCGATTTCCGTGTTCAACTCAACGGAACGCGGATCGAGATTCATCGAGCCGATGAAGATGCGCTTGCGATCAAACACATATGTCTTCGCATGGAGCGACGCCTTCGACGATCCGAATGTCGTTTTCTTCGCGGTCTTGTCGGCGTCGCTCGATGCAACGGGCTTCAGCTCATATAGCCTCACGCCGGCTTCGAGCATATCCTTTCGATAGCGCTGATAGCCCGCATGCACCGCGGCGACATCGGTGGCGGCGAGAGAATTCGTGAGCACGGTGACACGCACGCCACGCGATGTCATCGATTGCAGCCATCGCACGCCTTCCTTGCGCGGGACGAAGTATGGCGACACGATCAGCATTTCCCGCGCGGGTTCGAAATCCAACGCCTTGAATTGCGACATCAGATGGCCTTCGCTGTCGCCGGGCGCGCGCGTGATCTTTGCGGGATCGTCATACAGAAGCGTGGCCTTGCCCCACGAAAAAGCCGTGTCGTGCGCCTCGATAACTTTGGTGTAACGCTCGCGAACTTGCGCGACATAGGGCGAACTCTGTTCCGACAACAAATACGTGTCGAGCTTCTGGCGATAACCGGCGAGCGCGCCGGGGTCGGCGTGACGTCGCATCAGGTTATCGATCGGATAGGCTGCATCCGAGTTCCAGTACAGGTCGAATGCGCTCGATACGTCGCGCACGACGGGGCCATGCACGAGCACATCGAGATCGCCGAACGCGACCGTGCTCGACGCGCCGAAGTATTCGTCGCCGATATTGCGTCCGCCGAGAATCGCGGCCTGGTTATCGGCGATGAGCGCCTTGTTGTGCATCCGCCGATTCACGCGAAAGAACTCGATCGCGGAGCCTAGCTTCTTGAACGTGCGATTCGATACGGGATTGAAAAGCCGCACCTGCACGTTCGGATGCGAAGCGAGCGCGAGCAGGAACTGATCGTCCGCATTGGTGCCGAGGTCGTCGAGCAGGAGGCGCACGCGCACGCCGCGATCGGCGGCGCGCATGATCGATGCGGCCATTTCGCGGCCAGTCAGATCGTCGTGCCAGATGTAGTACTGGAGGTCGAGCGTGCGCTCCGCGGCTTCACTCAGAATCACGCGCGCGATGAGCGCGTCCATGCCGTTCGCTAGCAAATGAAACGCATTGTCGCCAGGATGCGCCGCTTCGCTCGCTGCGAAGGTCGTGCCGAGGCGCGTGTTCGCGGTGTCGGCCAGTGCATGCGTTTGCACGCGTGCCGTCTGCGGCGGAAGGCTCGCGCATGCGCTCATCAACAGTGTCAAAGCAAAGGCGATCCAAGTGCGAAGTTTCATTGCGTGACCTCAATTACGGAGTCCGTACTATGCCATGTTCTTTTCCTTCCGCGAATTTTCGTTCAAACGCGCGCGCACGAAGCTGACATGCTCGCGCAGCACATAGAGTGCATCGGCGTAGGCGAGCGGCAGCTTGAGCGTATCGAGCGATTCCTCGATGTAATCGAGTTCGATGACGAGCGCCCGCCGTTCGTCTTCGCTGGTGACGCGCATCGCGCCGCGTTCCACCGCGATCAGCGCACCGTAGTAGCGATAGATGCGCGAGCGCACGCGCCAGCGATACAGCGCGGGCACGAGCCGCAGCGCAGGAAAGATGAGCACGGCGACCGGGAGCAACAGCACAAGGGCGCGGTCCGCGATATTCGCGAGCCAGAACGGCAGCGTGCGATAGAGGAAGCTCTTGCCCGAGCGGTAATAGCGGCTCGCGTCTTCGCTGATCGGATACTCATGCGCGACGGGACTCGGAAATTGCCCCGCGCGTTGCAGCAGACCGGCAGAGCCGTGCACTTCCTGCGCGGCTTCGATGAGCAAGTCCGATAGCGCCGGATGCAGGCTTGGCCGCGCGACGAGTTCGACCGTGGGGCTGATCAGATGCACGGTCTCTGGCGGGATGCGGCGGCCGAGATCGAGCACACCGGGCGGCAATTCGATATCGTCGAGATAGGGAAAAAGACGCGTATAGGCGCCCGATTCCTTGAAGTCCATCACCGAGATGCCGGGCACGCGCAAGAGGCGCAACATCAGGCCGCGCGTTGCGGAATCGCCGGAGAGAAACACTGCGTCGGCCTCGTTGCTGACGAGTTGCGTCGCGGCTTGCAGGCCGTCGCTCGGAAGAAGCTGCGTGTCGCCGCCAGGATAGATGCCGTTCGCTTCCAGCAGCTTGAGCGACAGCGTGCGCGTGCCGCTGCCTTCGCGGCCTATCGCGATGCGCTTGCCTTCCAGTTGCGAGAGGAGGGTGAGACCCTTGCCTCGATAGAACACGACAAGCGGCACATACGACACGCTGCCGAGCGACATCAGTTGCGATGCCTGTTCCTTCGTCGCGATCCCGCCTTGCACGAGCGCGAGGTCGACGTGCTGCTTCGGATCGAGCAAGCGTTCGAGATTTTGCACGGAGCCATCCGAAGGCAGCACCTTCAGCGTGATGCCGTTACGCGCGAGCAGTTTCGCGTATTCCTGCGAGATGACGTAGAACGAGCTGTCGGGTTGACCCGCGCTCATCGTGATGGCTTTGGGCGGCGCCGGATCGACGAGCCAGTAGACGAGCGCGACGACGATCGCAATGACCAGCAAGACAGGACCGACCGTCCATGTAATGTCATGCAGGACGCCTTTCGCATGATCGCGAGGCAGATGCGGGCGTTTCATGCGATGCCTCGTCATGAGCGTGCGTTCGTGACTGCTTGCGTGACTGGAAAGACATCGAGCATGTCGTGCCTATGTCGGAAGCGGCGTTGCTTCGCAGTGTAACGCGCGGCGCGGTCAAAACGACAAGGCCGGCTCGCATGCGGCCGGCCTTCGCTTTCAATCGATCCTCGATCAAGCCCAGTGTGCGGGAATCCAGTACCTGCCGACCCAGTGGCCCGGAATCAGGACCGCGCGATGCGGGACCACGTAGACGGTCTTCGCGGGCGGCGGGGGCGGCGCGACATACACCGTCCTGACCGGAGCCGGCGCGGGCGCGACGTACACGGTCTTGGCCGGCGGCGGAGCGACGACCACCGTCTTGGCGGGCGGCGGCGGAGGCGGTGTGACGACGACCGTCGACGAAGCGGGGGGCGGTGCGAACACCACGGTCGTCGCAGGCGGCGGGGGCGGCGGCACGATCACGGGCGCAGCGACGACGGTCGTTCCGGTGACGACCGGCGCCGTCGCGACCACCGCCGTGCTCGACGTCACCGTGCCGCCGCCGACTACCGTCGTGCTATGCGACCCGTTCGAGACCGTCGCGGTGCCCGACGTCGTGACCACGCCCGGCGCGACGCTCGTCGCGCTGCCTGAATGCGTGACGGTGCCGCCGTTGGCCGTGTTGACCGTGCCCGAGCGATTGCAGGTGTAGCCCGCGCAATTCGTCGATGCTGAGTGCGTCGACGTGTTGCCGTTCGGTCCCGTCACCGATCCCGATGACGAGTATTGGCCGGGCGCAGTACGCGTCACGGTATCGCTGCCGGTGGCGCTCTTGCCGTTCGGGCCGGTCGCGCTGCCGGTGTGCGAGCAACTGCCGCCCGCGCAGCTCGTGTCGCCCGCATGTTGCACCGAGCGGCCGTTCGGGCCGTATGCGGTGCCGGAGTTGGAGAACTGGCCCGGCGCGGTACGCGTAACGGTTCCGGAGTTGGTGCCGACGCGGCCCCATGGATTCTCGACGCCGCCCGCATGCGAGCAACTGCCGCCGCCGCACGAGCCGACGTGCGCGCCCTGATATTCGCCGCGACCGGTGTAGGCCGTGCCGCCACGAGCCCAGCCCGCGAAGGCGGAGCTGCTGCACAGCGTAAGCGCGGCGGCCGCCGCGACGACGAGCAACTTGCGCACGCGGCGCTTGCTTGAGGGCGCGTCGGAGGCGAACGCAACGTGGGCGTTTGAAGCGAAAGTCGATCTGTTTTTCACGGGATGTCCTTCTCGGTTCCTTAGGCCACGTTGCGTTTCGAGTGGCGACGGAAGTGACTATAGAGAAACGGTCTTGCGAAGTCCCGCGGTAACTTATTTCACGCCATGTCATGGCTGATGGCATCGTGCTATGCCTTATGGCACGGGCTTTTGCAGCATTTCCAATAACTTTGCGAAGTGCGCGCGCAACACGATTTCGCGCATTGCGTCACACTTGCTGCTGCCGTCCGGCTTAATCGTCATAACAATCGAAATCATCATGGCCACATCTACTCCGATCAAAGTCGCCGTTCTCGACGATTATCAGAACATCGCGCTCTCGATGGCCGACTGGTCGCCGCTCGAGGCTCGCGCTGAAATTACCGTGTTCAACGATCACATCGCGGAGCGCGGCGCGTTGCTCGAACGTCTGCGCCCCTTCGATGTTGTCTGCGCGATGCGCGAACGCACGCCGTTCTCGCGCGACATCATCGAGAGCCTGCCTAACCTTAAGCTGATTGCATCGACGGGCGCGGCGAATGCATCGATCGATCTCGATGCCGCATCCGAACGCGGCGTCGAAGTGCGGCATACGGGCTATACGTCCACACCGACGATCGAATTCACGTGGGCGCTCATTCTCTCGATGATGCGCAACATTCCCGCCGAGAATCGCTCGCTCAAGGAGGGCGGCTGGCAGATTGCGCTCGGCACCGAACTCGCGGGCAAGACACTCGGCTTGCTGGGTCTCGGTCGCGTGGGGTCGGCCGTCGGCGTGATCGGCCGCGCGTTTCGCATGAACGTGGTCGCGTGGAGCCAGAACCTCACACGTGAGCGCGCGGAAGAAAAGGGCGTGCAACTAGTGGACAAGGACACGCTCTTCAAGACCTCCGACGTGCTCTCGATTCATGTTCGCCTCAGCGAGCGCACGCAACATCTCGTCGGTGCACGGGAATTTGCGCAGATGAAGCCGACGAGCCGCATCGTCAACACGTCGCGCGGACCGATCGTCGATAGCGCCGCGCTCGTCGATGCGTTGAAGTCGGGCAAGCTCGCGGGCGCGGCAATCGACGTCTACGATGAAGAGCCGCTCGCTGCGAACGACGTGCTGCGTTCACTGCCGAACGTGCTCGCGACGCCGCATATCGGCTATGTGGCGGAAGAGTTGTATCGCACGTTTTATGGCGATACGGTGCGCAATATCGTCGAATGGCTCGATGCGCGTCAGGGTTGAATCACGACGCGCCCGATTTGTCGGATGGCAGAAGCGAGAACAACGTTTCGATAGCGGCGCTCGCGCGGCGCTTGCCATCCGCGCGGCCCATCGCGAGATCGATGACCGCAAGCCCGACGACAAGCGCATGCACCATCGACACATGTTCTTTCGTGACGGCGAGACCCATTGCTTCGAGCATGCGCGTGATGCGTACCGCGACGCCTTCCGCGAGCTCGCGAAAGAGGCTGCGAATGGTTGGCTCTTCGTCGGCGGCTTGCGCGAGCGCCATCAATACGCGCGTGTTTTCGTGGCGCATCGCGACGTTGGCGATCGATGCAGCTGTGATCTTGGGCGATCCTTCGCCCGCGAAGGCATCGACGGCGGCGAGCTGGCCATCGATGGCCGTACGCGCGACAGCTTCGATCAACGCGAGGCGCGTGGGGAAATAATAAGTCAGATGACTCTGGCGCAGACCCGCGCGTGCAGCGACGCGCGGTTGCGTGAAGCCCGAATAACCTTCTTCGCGCAGAGTGGCAAGGGCGGCTTCGAGTATGGTCTGTCGACGATCCTGCACAGGGCGCGATCCACGTTTGGTTGAATTACCAAACCTTAGCGCGGGCGATGCACGGCGTCAACCTTATGAATTGTCATACGACGGTGGTTGCGGATTATGCGCGGGGTTCGTGTCGAACTTGCGGATATCGGTGATCGCAGCGCTCGCGAGCGATCGAAGATCGGCTTCGAGCGCATCGGCGAGTGCCTTGTCATAGACTTCGTCGCCATTCACGTAGAGCGTGAACGCTTCGAGATATTTCGCTTTTTTAGCCGGGTTTTCGATGGTTTCGCGTGTCCACCGATAAAGCGGATAGTGCTCGATGCCATCCCTTTCGGCCTGCGCGACGTAATCCACGAAGGCGTCGTACTGGCATTTCAATTGAGCGTCGTGTTCGATCAGCAGCGCATTGATCGCCGCGAGCTTTTCGTTTGCCGGATCTCGACGCGCCAGCATCGCATACTCGGGCGCGAGACGGATTCGAACTTGATATTGCAAGGATTCAGTCATAACGCCCTTTTCATGTTGAAAGCTATTGATAACTTCGCGTGTGAATAATGCAGTTCATGCACTACACTTCCTCTCGCATCGCGAATCGAACAAGAGGAGAGTAACAGTGAGTCTTCGACATTCGATCTATTGCCCATGTTGCGACATGGCGCCGAACGCCGCAAGCCGCCGCCGCTTTCTTGCGCTCGCGGGTCAAAGCGCCGCCGCGCTCGCGCTCTTTCCGCATCTCGCATACGCCGATAACGACGTACCGTCCATCGCCTACGATTCCGTCCCCGACCCTGTACGCCTGCCTCGCGATATGTACTTCGGCGAATGCTCCGGCGTGGCGTTGAATTCGGCCGGGCATATCTTCGTGTTATCCCGCGGCAATAGCACGGGTCCCGCTTATGGCGCCGCCGCCGCGCAACTGCTCGAATTCGATCGCAATGGACGCTTCGTGCGCGAAATCGGCCATAACCTTTATGCCTGGTCGTTCGCCCATACTGTGAAAGTGGATCGGCAAGACAATGTCTGGGTAACGGACAAGGGCTCGGACATGATCATCAAGTTCACGCCTGAAGGCCGCGTCGCGATGGTGTTCGGTCGCAAGCAGGAAGCGTCGGACGAAGAGACTGCGCCGCTCAAGCATCCGAATCCGCCGCTGCCTTCGGAGCCGGGGCGTTTCCGGCAAGTCACCGACGTCGCGTGGGACGCATCGGGAAATACCTATATCAGCGACGGATACATCAACTCGCGCGTCGCGAAGGTCGACAAGGACGGCAACTGGCTCAAGTCGTGGGGCGAGCGCGGGAAGGAGCCGGGGCAATTCCATACGCCGCATAGCATTGCTGTCGATAGAAACGGGCTTGTCTATGTCGCCGATCGAAGCAACCGGCGCATTCAGGTATTCGACGACGAAGGCAATTTTCAGCGGCAATTCACGATCGATGTACCCGTGCCGCCCGATGCGCGTCCGGCTATCGGCAACATGCCCGACGAAGCGGCGATAGCAGCGGGAACATTTGCGCCGGGTTCACCTTGGGCCATTTGCATTTCGCCGGGGCCGAATCAAGTGCTGTATTCCGCCGATGCGTTTCCCGGCCGGATTTACAAGTTATCGCTCGACGGAAGATTGCTCGGCGTACTCGGACGATCCGGCAAGCAATTGAAGCAGTTCGGATGGATTCATGAAATGGCGTGTCCTTCAGAAGGCACTTTGTTCGTCGCGGAGTTGCTCAATTGGCGCGTGCAGAAGCTCCTACTGCATGGGTGATCGCATCACTGCTTCGAGGGCTTGGATCGCATCGACATAATGGGCTTGGGCTGCGCGTCGCATCGATCTTCGCGCCACGCGCGCAACGTATCGAGCGCGACGGAATTGCGCACATAGCGATGCCACACGAATGCGAGATCGAAGATCAGGATCGCGAGCCACCACGCATAGAGAAAGAAAGCGCCACCAAGCACGACGGGCCACAAGGGTTTGCCCGCGAGATCGCCCCATAGTCTGACGCCCACGATCAGCACCATCATCAGCGTGCCGAGCGCGACGAGAATACGCCGTCCCCAGTGCGGTTTGCGCGGCGCGAGCCAGCCGCTTATTGCGCAGACGAGGCCCGCAAGTACGAAGACCGCCTTGCCGACGACAGGATCGGCGCTATCGCGATGCAGGATATCGGCGAACGGGCTCGCGAGAAAAGCCGCCACGCCGCTCAACAGCACGAACCAGAAGATCAGCGCACCTGCGACGAACGACAGTAGCGCGACGATGCGCCAACGCAGCCATGCGGCCGTGCGATTTGTGCCTCGCGCCTTGACGAGACGCGGAAGGCGTGCGGCAACCGTCGTTCCCATCAAAAGGCAGGCGAGCGCGAACACCGAGCGCGTGAGATAGATGAATTCGGGCGCGGTGCTCGTGCCGCCCGCGCCCGAATCGGAAGTTGCGGTGACAGCTTTATAGATGAAGAACACCGCGAGCAGATGCAGCGCGAAGCTCAGAAGATAAGGAATTGCCGTGCTCACGATGCCGCGAAAATGCCTGTTTTGAGGGGTTTTCGCGGTGCTTCGGTCGAGCACGACGTTCTCGATGAAGTGGCCGAAGACATCGCCGTCGGTCCAGTAATCGGTGTGCGCTTTCCCCGGCAGCCAGTAGCGCGAAAAGCCAATGTCATGCACCGGCTCGAATTCGAATGCGAGACAACCATGACGACCGAGATAGGCGCGCGCCGTATCGAGTGCGAAGCCGACGGGATCGCCGAAGTCATAATAGTTGCGCCACCTGATGCGTGAAGGCAGCGTGATCGGGCCGCCTGGACGCTCGATCTGCGTGACGGCATCGCCCTTGCGTTCGCTCCTTAGCGCCATGCCTTCCCATAGCTTCGGCCATAAAAGGATGTGCTTGTCGATCGGCGAGCCGATGGTCATGAAGCCACGCAGACTCTGCACCCAGTCAGTACCGATGATCTGCTTGCCGTCCTTCGGGTCGATGACGGTCGGTCTCGATAGCGCCTGCAGGATGCCGAGAAAACTGATCACGGTCCCTTCGCTATGCGCGACGATATACACCTCGGGCGCACACTGACAACGCGCGGTGGCGAGCGCGACAAGCCGCTCCATCACACGATGAAAGCGAAAGACGATGGTCTCTCGATGCTGCCTGAAATCCGCGACGAGCTGCACGTCGCCGACATAATCGCGCAGCATCGGCGCGAGATCGAACTTGAAAATGCCGGCTTTCTCCGTCACCGCGAGCAGGCTTTGCATGACGGCCACCGTTTCGACGATCTCTTCGACGACGCCCGACGCGAGCGAAAAGTCCGCGGGTTCGAGCTTGCGTTCATCGACGTTGAGCATGTAGGTCGCTTGCGCGCGACTCACGATCGACAGTCCCCACGCCTTGCTCTCTTCGAGCGTGTCGTCCTGCTTCACGACTTCGCGCGGAATGTCGGCCCAATACACTTCCGCGAAACCGAGCGCCGAATAGAAGTCGCGTTGCTCCGCGGTATAGGGACCGCCCGGCGGCAGATCGAGCTGGCGCACGTCGACTTCGCCGACGCCCGCGATATCGAAGTAGCCGAGTGGCATCACGGGAAGCGGCGGGTCATAACGCGCGCCGAACTGGCTCGCGACCGAGCGCACCGTGTCACTGTGCAACTGATTGCCGATGCCGTGTATCGCGACGACGATCTTCTGCACGCGCGGCGCTGTCGGCAGTTCGGGCGCGGGCGTCGTTTGCGATGATGCGTCCATGAGCGTCTCCCGATGACGGTTCGTCAGCGCTTTTCACGTACACGGCTTTGCGGCTTCGGCAGCGGCCCGGCCGCTCGAAGCAGATTAGTTCATTTTTTAGACAATAGTGCGAAATGATCGGCGCCGTGTTTGCACTTTGCATGCGTGATGCCGAATGCAGGATGCAACAGCGGTCGATTGCATGCCCGAGAGTTCAGCCGCCGTGTGCAAGTCCTGTTTCCATTGCCACGCCGTTCCACAGATGCATCGCCGCATACGCTCTCCAGGGCCGCCAGCGTTCGGTACGCGCGCGCTGCTGGGCGGGCTTCACAAGCGATGGGTCGCGGCGCGCGATCGCCTGCATCAGGACGAGATCGGCTTCGGGCCAGGCGTCGGGATCGCGCAGCGCACGCATCGCGACATAGCCGACGGTCCACGGCCCGATGCCTGGCATGGCGAGCATGTCGCGTTTCACGCGTTCGGGATCGGCGCCGGGTTCATCGAGAGGAAGCGCGCCGGTTGCGACCGCGTGCGCGAAACGCTGCACGGTCTCGATGCGCTTGGTCGGCATGCCGATCTTCTCCAGATCCGCTGCGGCGAGTTCGGCGGGCGTCGGAAAGCGCCACGCGGTGCCCTCATGCGGATGGCCTTCGATCTTTTTGCCCGCGCGCTGCACGATGCGGTTCATGATCGTCGACGCGCCTTTGACGCTCACCTGCTGCCCGACGATGGTCCGCACCACAAGTTCGAAGCCGGACCACGCACCCGGCACGCGCAGGCCGGGCGCGGCTTCGACGAGCGGCGCGAGCACCGGATCGCCGGCGAGACAGCGAGCGATTTCGTGCGGATCGGCGTGCAGATCGAACATGCGCGCGAGCGGCGCGGCGAGGTCGCCGGCGTGCTGCGCCACCGCACCCTCGACATTCACGACGAGCCGATGCCTGCGTTCATGCGGCCGGACTTCGACGGTGCCCTCGGCGCCTTGCCATTCGATCGCGCGCCGATACACGCCGTCCTCGACCGACTCGACGCCCGCCGACGCGCGACCGCCGATAAATTTCAGCATCCGCGTCCAGTCGAAAGGCCGCTTGAAGGGCAGCTCGAGCGTGGCGGTCGATGTGCTGATGGTCGAATGCATTTTGAATGCCGAATGCGCGATGGTCGAATGAATGCGAATGTTACTCCGGCGAACCGGATGCCCGTCGCGGCGCCAAGCTCATTCTTCGCTAACCCTCGGCGACGACAATGCCTCACATCGACAGCAGCTAGTCCATCTCAGCCAACCGAAGGAGCCGAACATGAACGCCATCTCGATCAGCATCGTCGCCATCGTCATCACCGCTGCGCTCGCGGCCATCGCGCCGGTCACGCACTTCACGCAGCGTGAGATCGCCGTGCTGAGCGCCCATGCCGCGAACACGCGCGCCGAAGTCCAAATCGGCTCGGGTAGCGGACTGACGGCGTGATCGATGCGCCGATCAGCGGCGCGTCGCCAGTTCCATCGTGCTCGCGTTGAGCATCTGTCTGAATTCGGGATCGTGGGAAAGAATCTGGCGCGCGCTCGTGAGCAGTTGCGGGCGACGCTCCCACTGATCGGAGCGCACGACGCAGCGCGCGAGCACATCGCCGTAGATCGCATCAAGCCCTTCGCGGTCGTGCGCCGTGGTGAGTCGGGCGATGCGGACTTTCTCGTCACGCGTGAGTCCGCGTGTTAGACAGTCGACGGTCTCGCGGTCCATTCCCGCTTGGGCAGTGTCGAAGTCCGTCGAGTGATAGAAAGTAACGCCCGTGATGACGAACGCCGCGCCGAGTGCGATGCATGCCCCTCGAATCTTGGTCATCGTTTTCCCCGATGGTAGGCTCTGACGCCCTTCGCGCCATACCTTACCTTCCGCGAAATCACGCGACCGTTCTATTCGCTACCGCCCGTCCGGCGTCGGCTTGGCCGTTGAGCGCTTTCTCGATGGCGCCGGCTTCACCGTCGTCAACGTGCGCTCCGCGAGCACCGCATCGCGCTTGGAGAGCAAATGCTTGCGCAGGATCTCGCCCATGCGTCGGCCATCGCGCGTTTCGAGCGCTTCGATCATTTCTTCGTGATCGCGAATCGCGCTGTCCCACTTCGGTGTCTGGAAATTCGAACGAAAGCGCAATGCCATGAGACGCCGGTTGATCGATACGTAAGTCTGACGCAAGGCCGTATTGCGCGCCGCTTCGTTGATCTTGTCGTGGATGGCCTGGTTGCGGCTGTAGTAGCCGGAGAGATCGTTCTGCGCGCGGCACGCGAGCATCGCGTAATGCAGCGCCTTGATCTCGGCGATCTCCAGCGGCGTGATGCGCTCGCACGCGAGTTCGCCTGAGAACGCCTCCAGCCCGCTCATCAATTCGAACATCTCGCGAATTTCGAACTCGCTCATCTGCGATACCGACGCCCCCCGGTTCGGCGAAATCTCGATCAGCCCTTCGGCCGCGAGCACCTTCAACGCCTCGCGCAGCGGCGTGCGCGAAATGCCGAGCGTCTCACACAGCTTGCGCTCGTTGAGCTTGACGCCGGGAGCAAGCAAGCCTTCGACGATGAAGCCGCGCAAGTGATCGACGACGGTGTCGTGCAGACGCAGGCGCTCTAACTTCGGAAGCGAGGACGAAACGTGCACGTCTGGTAAATCGGGATTTTGCATTCAATACCTCGCAATCTATTTGCGGCAATTTTAACGCAGTGCCAGCGGAAAAAACCGCCAGCGGGTTATCCCTAGGCCGTTCGGTCTATGTATTCCTTTACCTGCGGTTGTCGCTGCGTTATTGTATTTTGCATGCAAAATTACATTTACAAGGACGCGGACCCATGTTGAAGCTCGATTTCCATCCTGCTGGCCGTCACTTCCTGCAGATCCCGGGGCCGAGCCCTGTGCCCGATCGCATCCTGCGCGCGATGAGCTATCCGACGATCGATCACCGCGGGCCGGAGTTCGGCGCGCTGGGTCTCAAGGTGCTCGATGGCATCAAGAAGATCTTCAAGACGAGCCAACCGGTGGTGATCTATCCGGCATCGGGCACGGGCGCATGGGAAGCGGCGCTTTGCAACACGCTCAGTTCCGGCGACACGGTGCTGATGTATGAGACGGGCCACTTCGCAACGCTATGGAAGAAGATGGCCGAGAGCCTCGGGCTGAAGCCGGAGTTTCTCGGTCTGCCCGGCATCGAAGGCTGGCGGCGCGGCGTACAGGCCGACATGATCGAGAAGCGTCTGCGTGACGACACGAATCACGCTATCAAGGCCGTCTGTGTCGTCCATAACGAAACGTCGACGGGCGTGACGTCGGATATCGCCGCCGTGCGACGCGCGATCGACGCCGCGAAGCATCCCGCGCTGTTGATGGTGGACACGATCTCGGGTTTGGCATCGGCTGACTATCGTCACGATGAATGGGGCGTCGACGTGACCGTTTCCGGTTCGCAGAAAGGTTTGATGCTGCCGCCGGGGATCAGCTTCAATGCGGTATCGGAGAAGGCGCGCGAGGCGTCGAAGCGCGCCACGTTGCCGCGCGCATTCTGGGATTGGACCGACATCATCGAGATGAACAAGCAAGGCTACTGGCCTTACACGCCGAACACGAACCTGCTCTACGGCCTCTCGGAAGCGCTCGACATGATCCTTGGCGAAGGGCTCGACAACGTGTTCGCGCGCCATCAACGGCTCGCGGCCGCGTGCCGCGCGGCGGTGAACGCGTGGGGACTGGAGATTCAATGCGCCGATCCCGCCGTGTATTCGCCGGTGCTGACGGGCGTGATGACACCCGAAGGCGTCGATGCCGATGCGGTGCGCAAGCTCATCTACGAGCATTTCGATCTGTCGCTCGGTACGGGGCTCGGCAAGGCGAAGGGCCGCATGTTCCGCATCGGTCACCTCGGCGATTGCAACGACCTCACGCTGATGGCCGCGCTCACCGGTTGCGAGATGGGACTGAAGCTCTCGGGTATCGCGTTGAAGGACAGCGGCGTGGCGGCGGCGATGGACTATCTGACGAGCCACGTCGCGAAGCCCGCGTTGAAGGCGGCCGCATGAGCGCCGCGTTCGACGCCGATGCGCTCGCGCGGCTTCTCGTCGACGCGCGCGCGCATCGGGCGAAGCTCGACGCGCTGCCCTTGGGCGCACGTCCGTCCGACGCCGACGATGCCTACGCGGCGCAGGACGCGACGCTGCGCGCGCTGAACGCAGACATCGGCGGATGGAAGGTCGGCGCGAAGACGCACGACGGGCCGATCCAGGGTGCACCGCTTCCCGCCGATGGCATGCATAAAACCGGTGCGCGTCTCTCGATGCTCGCGTTCGGCAAGGCCGGTCTCGAACTCGAAGTGGCATTCAGGATCGGCCGGCGCTTCGAACCGAACAGCGGACCGTATAGCGATGAAGACGTGGTCGCTGCGATCGAGTCCGTGCATGCGGTCATCGAAGTGGTCGCGAGCCGTTTCGCCGCGTGGCCCGATGTCGAAAAGCCGTGGCAACTCGCCGATTTGCAGAATCACGGCGCGTTGATCGTGGGCGAGGGCGTGCCTTACGACGCGGCGTTCCCGTTCGTATCGCCCGCGATGGCGTTCACGTTCGACGGCGCGTCGCTTTTCGACGGCGTTCCGGCGAATCCTGCGGGCGACCCGCGGCGCCTGCTCGCGTGGACGGTCAATCACAGCGTGGCGCGCGGGCTCGCGGTCGAACGCGGGACCGTGCTCACGGCGGGTTCTTACATCGGCATCGCGTTTCCGGATGTGCCCGGCACGGCCATCGGCGCGATCGAAGGCTTGCCCGCCGTCGAATTGCATTTCGCATAACGCATTCATAAGGCCAGGAACCGCAAGGCACTCCGGCACTCACCGACAGCGACGATGCTCAATTCCCCCACAGACCGGCTCGTCAAGCCGATTCATCTGATGCCCGCTTCCGCGCGTGCGCGGGTCGCGTCAACGGCGACACCGCTGCAGGCGCGATTGCAGCGCGAGCTGAAAGGCGATGTGTTGTTCGATCGCGCATCGCGCGGACGCTATGCGACCGATGCGTCGATCTATCAGATCGTGCCGCTCGGCGTCGTCGTGCCGAAGGATCAGGACGACTTGCGCGTTGCGCTGCAGATTGCCCGCGACAGCCGCGCGAGCGTGCTGGCGCGCGGCGCAGGCACGAGCCAATGCGGGCAGACAGTGGGCGAAGCGCTCGTCATTGACACGACGAAGTGGCTCAACAACATCATTCACTTCGACAAGGACGCGCGCACGGTCACGGTCGAACCGGGCGTCGTGCTCGATCACCTGAATGCGTGGCTCAGGCCGCATGGCCTCTGGTTTCCGGTGGACGTGTCGACGAGCGCGCAATGCACGATCGGCGGCATGGCGGGCAACAACTCGTGCGGCTCGCGATCGATGGAATACGGGATCATGGTGCATAACGTCGACGCGATCGACGCGATCCTCGCCGACGGTCACGAAGCGCGCTTCGGCAAGCTGTCGTCGATGACGACCGATGCACGCACGCGCGATCTCGTCGATGGTGTGCGGGGCATCGCCATGCGCGAGCAACAGGAGATGCGCGAACGCATCCCGAAGGTGCTGCGACGCGTCGCGGGTTACAACCTCGATGTCTTCGATTGTCAGAGCCCGCTTGCATTCACCAACGACGGCGAGCCGAATCTTGCAAACCTTCTGGTCGGCTCCGAAGGCACGCTCGCGTTCAGCCGTCAACTGACATTGACGCTCGCGCCGTTGCCCGCGCACAAAACGCTCGGCGTCGTGAACTTCCCGAGCTTCTACGATGCGATGGACATGACGCAGCACATCGTGAAGCTGGGGCCGGTGGCGGTCGAGTTGGTCGATCGCACGATGATCAACCTCGCGATGTCGAATCCGGCGTTTCGTCCCGTCATCGCGAAGGCTTTGGTCGGCGAGCCGGAAGCGATTCTGCTCGTCGAGTTCGCGGGCGCGGATCGCGATACGCAAGTAGCAAAGCTTGCGCAGCTCGTCGCGTTGATGAGCGATCTCGGCTTGCCGGGATCGGTCGTGCAAATGCCCGATGCGGGGCCGCAGAAGGCCCTGTGGGAAGTGCGCAAGGCCGGTCTCAACATCATGATGAGCATGAAGGGCGATGGCAAGCCGGTGTCCTTCATCGAAGACTGCGCGGTGCCGCTCGGACATCTCGCCGAATACACCAGTCGATTGACCGATGTATTCAGGAAGCACGGAACCGAAGGAACGTGGTACGCGCATGCGAGCGTCGGCACGCTGCATGTAAGGCCGATTCTCGACATGCGCCGCGACGGGGCCATCAAGATGCGCGCGATCGCCGAAGAAGCCGCGGCGATGGTGCGCGAATACAAGGGCGCGTTCTCGGGTGAGCACGGCGATGGTCTGTGCCGCGGCGAATGGGTGGCGTGGCAATACGGCCCGCGCATCAACGAGGCATTTCGCGAGATCAAGCGGCTCTTCGATCCGGAGAACCGGCTGAGCCCTGATCGCATCGTGGCGCCGCCGAAGATGGATGATGCGCGCAACTTCCGCTTTCCGCCTTCTTATCGCGAGCGTGGATTGACCCCTCGTCTCGACTGGTCGGCATGGAACGTCACCCGCGATCCATTGACGGGCGAGCACGGCGTGCCGGGATCGGGCGGCGATCTGTCCGGCGGGCTCGCGAAAGCGGTCGAGATGTGCAACAACAACGGCCATTGCCGCAAATTCGATGCAGGCACGATGTGCCCGAGCTATCGCATCACGAAGGACGAGCAGCATCTCACGCGCGGCCGTGCGAACACGTTGCGGCTCGCATTGTCGGGACAATTGGGCGATGACGGCCTCGCGAGTCAGGATGTGAAGGACGTGCTCGATCTATGCGTCTCGTGCAAGGGTTGCAAGCGCGATTGCCCGACCGGTGTCGACATGGCGCGCATCAAGATCGAGGCACGCGCCGCATGGACGCAGCGTCATGGCGTTCGATTGCGTGAGCGCCTGATTGCGTTCCTGCCGCGCTATGCGCCGTATGCGAGCCGCATGCCTGCGCTGTCGCATGTTTTCGAATCGAACATGCCGGGCGTGGCGCGCTGGCTGAAGTCGAAACTCGGTCTCGCGCGGCAACGTGCGTTTCCACGTTTCGAAAAACCGTTTCTCGCGAATGCCACGGACAAACCGGTTGCGTCTGTAACTAAGGAAGTCCTGCTCTTCGTCGACACGTTCAACAACTACATCGAACCCGAGAACGCGCGCGCAGCCAAGCGCGTGCTCGAAGCGGCAGGCTATGCGGTTCATCTGAACGTGAAGGCGGCCGAGCGGCCGCTCTGTTGCGGGCGCACGTTTCTTTCCGCCGGTCTCGTCGATGAAGCGAAGGTCGAAGCACGCCGCACGCTCGACGCACTCATGCCTTATGTCGAGCGCGGCGTGATGATCGTCGGCCTGGAGCCTTCATGTCTGCTCTCGCTGCGTGACGAGTTTCTCGGGTACGGCTATGGCGATGCCGCGCGCAAGCTGTCGCAAGCGTCGTTTCTGTTCGAGGAATTTCTCGTGCGCGAAGAAGAGGAAGGGCGATTGCAACTGAAGCTCAAACCGCTCGGTCGATCCAAGGCTCTGTTGCACGGACATTGTCACCAGAAGGCATTCGATGCCGTGCGTCCCATCGAGAAAGTGCTCGGCTGGATTCCGGGGCTCGATGTGAGAACGATCGAATCATCATGCTGCGGCATGGCGGGCAGCTTCGGATATGAAGCGGAACATTACGACGCATCGCAGGCGATGGCGGAGTTGTCGCTGCTGCCGGCTGTTCGCGCCGCACACGATGCGCTGATCGTGGCGGACGGCACGAGTTGCCGTCACCAGATCGCGGATGGTGCACAACGTGAGGCGCTTCATGTCGCGCGAGTTCTCGCCATGGCGCTCGATGCGATGGATTGAAAAGAGCAGGACAAGCGTTTCATTCACCGAAGCAAAAAAAGCGGACATCGACGAGCCGCGATCAGGAGACGAACCATGACATCACCGCGCAAACCACGCATTCGCAAACTGCGCCGCAGAACGCAATAGGCAGGCTCATACCGAGCTGCAGTCCTCATCCGACGTATTCACGTGAAGTTCCGCATGCCGTGACATCGGGCGCCTTTCGACATTCGAAGGTGGCTCGCGCACGCACGCGGCCAACAAGGAGACGATGATGTTCCGTCGAGCCACGACGCGCGTTCTACTATTGCTATGCGCGATGTATTTCATCACCTATATCGACCGGGTCAATGTCAGCACGGCGGCGGCCCAGTTTGGCGCGGAGCTTGGCCTCTCGCACACGCAAGTCGGTTTCGTGTTTTCCGCCTTTGCGTATCCGTATCTCGTGTTTCAGATCATCGGCGGATGGGTCGGCGACCGGTTCGGACCGCGGCGAACGCTCACGCTATGCGCGATCATCTGGGCGGGCGCCACCGTCCTCTCCGGTCTCGCGGGCGGCTTCGTGTCGCTGATCGTGGCTCGCGTGCTGCTCGGCCTCGGTGAGGGCGCGACCTTTCCGACCGCGACGCGCGCAATGTCGAACTGGATGCCCGCCGATCAGCGTGGTTTTGCACAAGGCATTACGCATGCAGCATCACGCATCGGCAATGCAGTGGCGCCGCCGCTCATCGTCTGGCTGATGGTCGCGACGAGCTGGCGCGGCGCGTTCATCATCACCGGCGTCATCAGTTTCCTTTGGGCGCTCGCATGGGTCTTCTATTTCCGCGATAACCCACGCGATCATCCGCGCATCACGGAAACAGAATGCGCGACGCTCGCGACGTATTCGGGTGTGAAGCAACGCACGCCTGTGCCGTGGCGCACGCTGCTCGGCCGCATGGCGCCCGTCACGGCCGTGTATTTCTGCTATGGCTGGGTTCTGTGGCTCTTTCTCGGCTGGATTCCGCAATACTTTCTGCACAGCTATCACATGCAGCTCGGCAAATCGGCGCTGTTCGCCTCGGGCGTGTTCTTCGCTGGCGTACTCGGCGACTGGCTCGGCGGCTCGCTCACCGACCGCATCCTGAGAAAGAGCGGCAACGTGCGGCTTGCGCGCAACGTGATGGTCGGCGTGTGCATGCTGCTGACGCTGCTCTCGCTCGCGCCGATCATGCTGATCTCCAATATCTCCATCACGCTCGCGGCGGTGTGCCTCTCGGCCGGCTTCTTCTTCAACGAAATGACGATCGGCCCGATGTGGTCCGTGCCCATGGATATCGCGCCCAAGCATTCGGGCACCGCGGCCGGCATCATGAATTCCGGTTCGGCGCTTGCGGCGATCATCAGCCCGGTCGTGGGCGGCTGGCTGATCGACCGCACAGGCAACTGGAACCTGCCGTTCACCGTGTCGATGATCCTGATGGCGGCCGGCATCGTCCTTTCGTTCATGATGCGCCCGGACCGTGCTCTGGAAGTCGAGGAGGAAAAGAGCGACGCGGCAGACACCCGCAAGTTCGTCTGACTCGGCGCACGCGGCGGTTCGGTGCATTTTGCATGCATTGAACCGCATCGAATAAAGCATTCAGCATGCAGCATTCAATTCTTGGAGGCGACGTGGCGGAACCATCCATCCTGATCGAGCGTGACGGCGATATCGCGACAGTCGTG
>Ga0182736_1000463_pt1 | contig 62501 bp, 57 predicted proteins | sample eDN5th30CKraftBY_FD_128882 | JGI IMG/M metagenome (GOLD analysis project Ga0182736, IMG submission 128882) | Enriched backyard soil microbial communities from Emeryville, California, USA - eDNA 5th pass 30_C Kraft BY (version 2) (version 2) | ecosystem: Environmental > Terrestrial > Soil >... | reverse complement strand
GGCGAGTTTCCGCCACGCAGCCTGGGCGGCTGCGCGTCGTTCCTTGTAGATTTCGCGGCTGACGAGATGGCGTTCGTGGTTGAAGTGATTGGTGATGCTGGCGTGGACCGAGGCGAATTTCTGTAGCGATTTCATCTGTCGGAATCGCAGCATCGCCCGTTCTCGTCGTCGGAACGGGAGGTGGCTGTTCTCAGCCCGGTTGTTAAGCCAACGCCCCATCTCCCGCCGATCGAGGTTGCCGAGTTCACGCATCGCGACGGGGTATGATCGCAGGCCGTCGGTGACGATCGCATCGGGTTTGCCGTGTCGCTTCAGCGCCTTCTTCATGAAGGCCAAAGCGGCGGATTTATCCCGCCTCTTCGTCACGTAGCTCTCAAGGACCTCGCCGTCGTGATCCACCGCGCGCCATAGATAATGGCGCTCTCCGTTGATCTTAACGAATACCTCGTCAAGGTGCCATTTCCAATGGCGAAAGCTACGCATTGCGTGCACGCGGCGGCGCCGGATGTCGCCCGCGAGCATCGGGCCAAACCTGTTCCACCAGTGACAAACCGTCTCGTAGCTGATGTCGATGCCCCGTTCGAACAACAGATCCTCGACGTTTCGCAGCGATAGCGGGAATCGGATGTACATGAGCACGACCAGCCGGATCACCTCAGGCGACGAGTGAAATCCGCGGAACGGGCTCGGTGGCTTGGCTCTCGATTTGCGGTGCATCCGCGGCTTGTATCACAACCGCCGGGCTGCTGCCCCGTCCATCTGACAGAGCCCGTCGACCGCCAGACCTACAAGGAACGCCGCTCAGCCGCGCTGGCTGAGTGGCAGATTCTCGCGTCCTAGGCCGCGGCGCGCAAAGGCCGAACCGCATCGTCGAGAGAGCGGTTCGCATAAGACTGACAGCACCTTTGAGGGCATCGACGACGCATCAGGGCGTGTAGGGATCGCGACCCGGATGTGAACGGCGCCGATGGGGGCTGTCGGGTTTCGCTGTGCTGGCTGCGCGGTCAGTCCCGCGACGCAGTCATCGCAATCGCACCGTCGGCGCGAACGGCGCGAAACTCGCCCGCGCCGGATTGCAGCATGACCGGCTGGCCGAGGAAGAGCGGCGCCTGCGCGCGGAAGGCGAATTTGGCGAGGGGGCGATCGCGGCTGGCGAGGGCGGCGAGTTTGCTCGCGGTGAATGGTCCGTGGATGACGAGCGCGGGATAGCCCTCGACCCCGCTTGCATAGGGCAGGTCGTAATGGATGCGGTGGCCGTTGAAGGTGGCGGCGGAGAAGCGGAAGAGATTGACTTCGTCGGGGTGCCAGACCTCGCCCGCGATCGGATCGGCCGAAGGTGCTGGCATCGGTGTCGCGCCGCCATCGCCGCGATAGACATAGCTTTGCCGCTCGGACACGCGGGGCAGGCCGTCCTGCGTGAGCACGCGATCGACTTCGACGAAGACGAGATCGCCCGAGCGCCCGCTCTTGTGCGTGAGATCGCGGATCGTGCTCGTCATCTTGGCCGCTGCGCCGAGCAGGAGGGGCGCATAGAAGCTCATTTCGCTCGCGGCGAACATGCGGCGCGGCAGAGTGACCGCAGGGAGGAAGCCGCCGCGGCGTGGATGCCCGTCGCGTCCGATCTCGTTATCGGCCGGCGCGGGGAGGAAGAAGGCCCAATGGGCAAGCGGCGGCTGGCGGCGCTCGACATGGGCGTCCTCGCCGATCGCCAGCGCATAGCGGCGCAGGCTCTCGATCTCGAGCACGGCATGCTGCGTTTCCTGCCGGCCGATCGCCGCGTACCATCGCTGGACATCCGCCGGGTCGATGCTGGTCATGCAATCAGGCCCTCGTCATGGAGCTTGCCGATCTCGCCGCTGGACATTCCGAGCAGTTCGGCCAGGATTTCGTCGCTATGTTCGCCGATGTGGGGCGCGGCCCCGGGTGCGCCGCGCGGATCGCCGGGCAGGCGGGCGGCGGCGCCGGGGGTCAGATATTCGTCGCCACCCGCATGGGTCATGTTCGAGAAGATGGGGTTGTCGCCGAACAGCCGGGGCTCGTGACGGAGCGCCTCGCCGAGCGAGCGGTAGCGCGACCAGGTCACGCCACTCCGGTCGAATTGCGGCGCCAGATCGTCGAGCGTGCGTCCCGCCACAGCCTGCTCGACAAGAAGATCGAGCCTTTGGCGGTGGACGAACCGCGCGCCCTCCTCGGCGAAGGAAATGCCCAACTCGGCCTCCAGCGCCGCGATCGGCGCTTGCAGGTTCAATGTCTCGACCAAGCCCGTCCATTGCCGGCCAGTGATCGCGACAAGCATGATGCGCTGCCCGTCGAGCGTCACGAAATCGCGGCCGAATGCACCGAAAAGGCTGTTTCCGGTTCGCGGGCGATCGCCGTCGCCCAGTTGCACCTCGGCGATGTTGCCGAGATTTCCCAAGGTGGCGGCGGCGAGGTCGGAGAGCGCCAGCCGCACCTCGCGCCCGGCCCCGCTCATCTGTCGATCGCGTTCGGCGGCGAGCAGCGCGAATGCCCCATAGGCGCCGGCCAGCAGGTCCCATGCGGGCAATATGTGATTGACCGGCCGCGGGTCATCGGGATGGCCGGTCATCATCGGAAGCCCGGCCGTGGCGTTCACCGTATAGTCGACCGCCGGTGCGCCATCGGGCCAGCCCATGATGCGCAGGCAGATCAGATCCGCGCGCAACGCCGCGAGCTTCTCATGGGACAGGAAGCCCTGCACCGGGAAATTGGTGACGAACAGGCCGTCTCCGGCGGTCGCGAGGCGCTGGGCCAGCGCGCGGCCCTCGGGGCGGGCAAGATCGAGCGCGATCGACTTCTTGCCCTTGTTGAGTCCCTCCCAATACAGGCTCTGGCCCTTGGGTCCGAGCGGCCAGCGGCGGCTGTCCGGTCCCCCGCCGATCTGGTCGAAGCGGATGACGGTCGCGCCCATCTGGGCGAGATGCAGCCCGCAGGAAGGGCCGGCGATGAACGCCGCGCCTTCGATCACGGTGAGGCCATGCAGCAAGCCGTACATCAAGCCTGCCCATGTCTTGTGGCGTCGGGATACCGGATCGAAACAACGCGTGAGATGTCGGGCACTCCGCCTGGCGAATGATCGGGGATCATATCGCCGCCGCGGGTGCGCGTCGCAGAAGTTGTGCTTTTGATACTTAAGACCTGCGCGCCCGATGTGCCGCAAAGAGCCCTATAATTGCGGCTTATCGCACTTCAGGCCCATATATTGGCACGATCTGGTGCACGCGGGGTAGCAACCGGCTTGGGGAGGGTCCTCGGGGCCAGCCAAGCATGGGAGCGGATATTGCCGGGATTCGGGAACCCTGAAAGCAAGGCGTCCGCTGTCGATCAGGTTCAATACGCCAAGCTGACGGGCGGGATCGCCGAGATCGTCCTCAATCGCCCCGAGAAGCGCAACGCGCTGAGCGTGCCGATGCGCGACCGGATCAGTGCGCTGATCCACGAAGCTGAACGCGATAGCGAAGTGAATGTCCTGATCTTCCGGGGCGTCGGAAAAGTGTTTTGCAGCGGCAACGAGATCAACGAGGATTGGGGGCAGCGTGACCACAGCAAGCGGCGCTTCACGCTGAGCGACGCCTATCGCTATGGCAGCGACATGACCTATGGCCGCCAGGCCTTCAGCCAGGCGCTGGGCCGCACCAGCCTGATCACCATCGTCCAGCTCCACGGCTTTTGCGCGGCTGCCGCCTATTTCATGATCGCCACGCATTGCGACCTCGTGCTCGCCACCGAAGACACCAAGATCGGCGCGATTGAGGGGCGTTTCCTTGGGCCTGCGGGCGCGGTGTCGCACATCCATCTGAACCGGATCCTCGGCACCAAGGCGGCGCGGCGGCTGGGCTATACGGCCGAGCCGATCACCGGGATCGAGGCGCGCGCGCTAGGGTTGGTTTCGGAATGCTTCGCCGATGAAGTCGCGCTGCGCGAAGCGGTGCTGCAAAGGGCCGCGCAACTCGCGGCGCGGCCAGCGGTGGAGCTGCGATATCTGAAGGCGCGAATCTGCGCGGCGGAATCGCTGCTGGGCGCGAGCATGCCGGCGATGAGCGGGCTGCTATTCTCGCACTTCTTCCGAAGCGAGCCGGACGAGCTGGATTTCTGGAACGCGGTCAAGACGGGCAGCGTCTCGACTGCGCTGGCGGAGGACAAGGCGCGCAAGGCGGCGCTCAAGGGGAGCGAGGCATGAGCGAGCCCGTTATCATCGAGCGACAGATCGCCGAGATCGTGTTGCCGAGCGTAGCTGCGCTCACTTCGCACGACGCAGATGCGGCGCGCGCTTTGGCGGCGGCGATCGAGCACTGCGTCAACCGCGACGATCTGAAGGCGATCATCCTCCGGCTGGAGGAGGATAGCGGAATCCCGCTCCCTGCGACGGAAAGCGAGGCGAGGGCGGCGCGCGCGCAGGCCTTTTTCTCGGTCAACGGTGTGTACCAGTCGATCTGCTTCGCCAACAAGGTGACGATCCTGGTGGCTGACGGCGAATGCGCGGGGGCGGGGGCGCTTCTCGCGCTCAGTTGCGATCTGGTCGTCGCCGCGCCGCAGGCGGCGTTTCACTCGCCCTTCGCGTCCATGCCCGAGGCCAATTTCGTGCTGGCGGCGCTGATCATGCGGCTCAATCGCGCCAAGCAATGGGCGCTGGGGGATCGTCCGCTATCGGCCGCCGAGGCGCATGAAGCCGGACTGGTCAACGAGGTAGCCGAGGACCCGTTTGCCGCTGCGCGGGCAGTGGCGCGCGCGGTGACCCGCATGCCGCTCGACGGGATCGCCATGTCCAAGCTGATGGCGGGTGCGGTGATGGACGCGCAGGGCGTTGGTCAGGACTTCGACATGGCCGGCTTCTACGCCCAGGCACAGCAATTCGGGCAGGCATGGCATGGCTGATTTCGTCACCACCGATCGCGATGCCGAGAACCATGTCGGCTATATCACGCTCGACCGGGCGGATCGCGGGAATGCATTCGACGGCGTGATGGTGCGCCAATTCTGCAACGCGCTGACCGCGCATGAACAGGATGATGCGATCAAGGCGATCGTGCTGCGCGCCAGGGGTGCGCATTTCTCGGTCGGCACCGATCTTGCCGAGCTGGCCGAGATGTTCCGCCCCGAGCCTGCCCAGCCGGGGAAGAAGCGCAAGCTGCTCAACCAGAGGGTGCGGCTCGCCCGGGGCAGGGATTTGTGGTGGGGGCCGGAGGGGCTTTGCCAGCGCCTGCTCAACTGCCCGAAGATCACCGTGGTCGCCGCGCACGGCGATTGCCTCGAGACCGGACTGTATTTCGCGCTCTACGCGGACCTTACCGTGGCCGACGATTCCGCGCGGTTCGGCAATCCCAAATGGGCGCAGATCGGCGTGGATGGCGACATCTCGATGCTCGTCGCGGCGGTAGGCCTCAGGCGCGGCAAGGAGCTGATCTTTTGCAACCGTATCTGGAGCGCCGAGCAGGCGCTGGCTTATGGGCTGGTTGACGCTGCGGTCGCCCCCGAACGGCTGGAGGAGGAAGCGTTCCAGCTCGCACGCGATTGCGCGACCATCATGCGCGACGCGATCGCTGCAGAGAAAGCGGTGGTCATGGCCTCGCTCGCCCGGATGCAGGTCAGCATGGGGCTCGCCGCAGGCGCCGTTCTCTCCGGATGGGCCACCAACGTGCATTTCCGCGAGGGCGAGTTCAACATGCTGAAGGCGGTCCGGGACCATGGCGAGGACGAGGCGATCGCGCTTGCCCGTCGCCATTTCCAGGTCTGATCGTGGTGCGTGCCACCAGCGCATCGCGACCAGCCCAATGCATTATGACCAATAATAACTGCGTCTTTGGTCCGCACATCGAAATTTACGAAAGCTGATGGGCATGGCGGGGCATCTTGCCGGTCGGTCCAGATCTCAGGGTGAAAGCAATATGGTGGAGGAAGTCACGACCGGGCCGCTCGACGCGATTCGGGTATTGGACTTCACGAACATGTTGTCCGGGCCCTATTGCACGCGGCTGCTGTCGGACCTTGGCGCCGAGGTGCTCAAGATCGAGCCGCCGGGGGGCGACCATAATCGCGGACGCAGGCCGCTGCGCGACGGGCACAGCAGCTTTTTCGGCCATCTCAACAGCGGCAAGAAGAGCATCGTCCTCAATCTCAAGGCCCCCGCCGGCCGCGACGCGGCGATCGAGCTGGCGGCGAATTGCGACGTGGTTGTCGAGAATTGGCGGCCCGGCGTCGCCGAGCGGCTCGGTGTCGATTATCTCTCGCTGCGCAACGCCAATCCGCAGCTCATCTATGCTTCCATCTCGGGCTTCGGCCAGACCGGTCCCGATGCCAACCGGCCGGCCTATGCGCCGATCCTGCACGCCGCGACCGGTTACGACCTGGCCCAGGCGCAATATCAGGGAAGCGACGAGCCCCAGCGATCCGGCACTTTCGTCGCCGATATTCTCGGCGGGCTTTCCGCCTTCGCTGCGATCCAGACCGCACTGTATCATCGATCGGTCACCGGCACCGGGCGCTATATCGATGTGTCGCTGATGGATTGCATGCTGAACCTGATGGTCAACGAGTGCCAGGAGGGGCAGGCGCCTTCGCCACGGGAGCAGCGCATCTACCAGCCGATCCGGACCTCGGACGGCTTCGTGATGATCGCGCCGACCAGCCAGCGAAACTTCCAGCGGATGTGCGAACTGATCGATCGGCCCGAATGGCTGGCGGATCCACGCTTCGCGACAACCGTGGAGCGCGAGGCGCACTGGACCGAGCTGATGCAGCTCGTCGAGGCGTGGACGGAATCGCGGACCGGCGAGGATTGCGAGGCGATGTTCAACGCAGCCGGTGTGCCTTGTGCGCGGTATCGAACGGTGATGGAGGCGATGTTCAGCCCGCAGAGCAAGCACCGCGGCGCGCTCTCCCAGGTGACCGACGGCGCGGGGAGCTATTGGGTTCCCAATCCGCCCTTCAAGATGGCCGGGCTTAACCTGAACGTATCCTCGCACGTGCCGTCGCTCGGCGAGCATAGCAGGGAAGTGGCCGACCGGATCGCAGCCGCCGTGGAGCGGCGCGGATAACGCTCAGGCGCTGGGAAGAAACGCGCTCGGAGCCCGGGCTGCCGCGATATACTCGGCGCGCAGGCGCTCCACGAGTTCGGCGACCGGGGGGATATCGCGGATCAGCTCGATGCCCTGCCCGGCGCTCCACAGATCGCGCCACGGCCGGACATCCTCGGGAAGATGATCGTAGCGCATCTTGCCCTGGGGCGTGGGCATGGCCTGCGGATCGAGCCCGGCAAGGCGGAGTGATTCCATCAGCCAGCTCGCATGCACGCCGGTCACGTCGCGCGTGTAGATCGTGTCCTTGGCCGATTGCGAGATCAGGAGCTGCCTGTACGCGTCGCCCGCCCTCGACTCCTGCGTGGCGATGAAGCGGGTGCCCATATAGGCGAGATCGGCTCCCAGCACCTCGGCGGCGCGGACCGCGGCGCCGGTGGAAATGGCGCCGCCGAGCACGAGCGTGCCGTCGAACATCTCGCGGATGCGCGGGATCATCACCATTGCGCTGACCGATCCCGAATGCCCGCCGCCGCCGCTGCAGATCGCGGTGATGCCGTCCGCGCCCGCCGCGATCGCCTTTTCGGCAAAGCGGATCGAGATCGCGTCGCAAAGCACTTCGCCCCCGAAGTCATGGACCCGCTTGATGAACTCGGTGGGGTCGCCGGTGGCGGCGATGAAATGCCGCACGCCATGCCGCTCGCATATCCCGAGCAGCCTGGCCAGTTCGTCGGCGGGCAGCGATGTCGGCAGGTTGACCGCGACCGGGCCGATGGTCGCGCCGGGATGTGCAGCGGCGTGTGCGTCCAGGCGGCGCGCGATTTCGCCAAGCGCGCCGTCAAACTCCTCGACGCTGCGGAAATTGCCGCGCGGCAGCGCTGCCATGACACCCGTCTTTGCCGCCTCCGCGACCAAGTCCACCGTCGATACCAGGAACATCGGTGCGCAGATCACCGGGAGCGTGATGCGATTGGCGATGGTGGGCATCAGCGACATGGGCGGCTCTCCAGAACTGCGCGTTATGCACCCTATCTGAGGGCGAGTTGACAGCGCCGAAGTTAGCTCAATATAGTTAGGATAACAAATCAAATTTGGAGAGACGGATGAGCCATCTTGAAGGTCGCGTGGCGGTGGTCACCGGGGCGGGACGCGGCATCGGAGCGGCCGTCGCCACGCTACTTGCGAAGCTCGGCGCGCATGTCGTCGTCAACGATCTCGGGGTCAAAGTGGACGGCTCGGATCCGGATCAGACGCCCGCGCAGACCGTGGTGAACGAGATTGTCGCGGCCGGGGGCAGCGCGATCGCCAACTATAATGACGTGTCCGATTTCGATGCGGGCGAGCGCATCATCCAGTCGGCGATCGACCATTTCGGTAAGCTCGACATCCTCATCAACGTCGCCGGGATTCTGCGCGACCGCATGATCTTCAACATGACCGAAGCCGAGTGGGATGCGGTCATCGACGTCCACCTGAAGGGCACGTTCAACACGTGCCGCCATGCATCGGCCTATTGGCGGGCAAACCCCTCGGCCGAGGGGCATCACCGCATCATCAATTTCATCTCGGCGGCGGGTCTCTACGGCATTCCCGGCCAGCCCAATTATTCCGCGGCGAAGGCCGGCATGGTCGGGCTGACCTTCTCCTGCGCCAATGCGCTGGCGAAATATGGCGTCACCGCAAACGCCATCGCCCCGGCCGCCGCGACGCGCATGGGTCAGACCGTGCCCGCCGAGCGCGATCGCCCGGAGCGTGCGGTGTTCAAAACCGATGAATATGGGCCGCAGAGCATCGCGCCGCTGGCCGCCTATCTTGCGGGGCTGTCCTCGGGCTGGTGCACGGGCCGCGTGCTCGGCGCGCGTGGCCACCGCGTGCTGCTCTACAGCAATCCGGAACCGGTTCGTTACCTCGTTGCCGAGCAGCAATGGGATGTCGAGCGGCTGGGCAAGACCATGGAAGAGGTGTTCCAGCCGCTGCCCACCGAATATAATCCGTTCGCCGCAGCGCGCCTGGCCAAGTGATCGCGGGCCGCCGCGCGGCGGCCGCGGTTATCAATCGCCCTCGATCAGGCTTTCGAGCGCGGGAAGCGCAAGCGCGATATCGCGCTGCTGACGCCGGGTGAGTCCTGCAAGCCGCTCGGCCAGCCAGCGATTGCGGCTCTCGCGCAGATCGCCACAGGCGGTGACGCCGCGCGGGGTGAGCACCACCCGCTTCGCGCGCCCGTCGCTATGGCCGCCTTCGCGCGAGACCAGCCCGTGCGCCTCAAGGCTGTTGAGGAACTGGGTCATGGTCGGGCGCGATACGCTCTCCGCCTGCGCCAGCTCGCCGGGGGTCACCGGCTGCATCTTCTCGATCAGGAACAGCGTCGCCAATTGCTGATAGGTGAGATCCGAGCCGGCGGTTTCGCGCTGCTGCCGTAGCATCCGCCCGATCCGCCCGAAGATCGCGCGCAGGCGGGCGAGCTTCGCCTGGTCGAAATCCTCAAGTTCCAAATATTCCATAGCCATGATCTCGATGCGTCGCGGACTTTTTCTGGCATCTTTGCCGGAAACCATAAAGCATGCGCGACCGGGCAGGTCTCAATCCGGCCGCTGCGTGCGCTTGATGACTTCGCAGAAAGGCTCGTTCGCGTCGTGCGCCGCTTCCTTTGGCAATCCCAGCAGCCGTTCGGCAATGATGTTCTTCTGGATCTCGTCGGTGCCCCCTGCGATCGACGCATAGGGCGAGGTCAGCGCGAAATGCTGGATGATCTCGTTGGCAGCGGTTCCGTCGCGGACCAGCGCGTTCGAGCCCAATGCCTCGAGCCCGACATCGCGGCCCATCCGGGCGAGTTGCGAGCGCATGATCTTGATGATCGAGCCTGCCGATCCGGCGCCCCCGCTCGCGATCTCGGCGGCGTGCCGGCGCGAAAGGTTCTGGAAGACGGCTTCGGTCATGTACAGCTCGGCCAGCCGCTGGCGGAATACGGCATCGCCGATCTTGCCCGATTGCCGCGCGGCGCTGGCGACATGGCCGGCAATCCGGCCGATCAGCGCGCCTTCCCCCGGCGTTGCGAGGACACCGGAGGCGATCGCCGCCGCTTCCTTGTCGAGGAAGCCGCCCTTTTCCCCCGGCAGCGCCGATACCGGCGCGACGGTCATGAACCGCTCGAAGCTCAGCGTGGCGAGCGCAACCTTCCAGCCATTGCCCTCGCCGCCGACCACCCGGCCTGCGGGTACGCGCGCGCCCGAGAAGATCACCTCGTTGAACTCGCTGTTGCCGTTCATCTGGCGAAGCGGCCTGATCTCGATCTCGGGCTGGTCGAGATCGATCACGAAAAAGGTCAGCCCCTTGTGCTTGGGCACGTTCCAGTCGGTGCGGGCGAGCAGGATGCCGCGGTCGCTGAACTGGGCGAACGAGCTCCAGACCTTGCGCCCGGTGATAATCCAGTCATCGCCGTCGCGCTCCGCCCGGGTTCGTATCCCCGCCAGATCGGAACCGGCTTCGGGCTCGGAGAAGAACTGGCTCCATTGCTCCTGCCCGCTTGCGAGCGCGGGCAGGAACTCGCGCTTCTGTTCCTCGCTTCCGTGGAGGATCAGCGTGGGAGCCGCGAGCTTCTGTCCGGCGCGAACGGGCGGCCCGAGCGCTCCGACCTCGGCAAAGGCGTCGCGCACCGCCGATACCGACGAAGCGGGCAGGCCCTTGCCGAACAGATCAGCCGGCCAAGTGGGATAGGCCCATCCGGATTCGGCGATCAGTTTCCACCATTGCCGGACCGTGAGGCCGGGTTGCCAATGTTCCCGTAGCCAGGCGAGCGCCTCGGTATAGACCGGGTCCTGTTCGCGTGAAATATCGGCGCTCATGCTGCGATCTCCAGGTTCTGCGCGCCTGCGAACTCCAGTTGCGCATAGCGTTCGCGGTGGAACGCCGGGTCGCCCAGCAGCGCCCGCGACGCTTTCGCCCTGCGGAAATAGAGATGCGCGTTATGCTCCCAGGTGAAGCCGATGCCGCCATGGATCTGGATGTTGTGGGTCGCGCAAAGGTCAAACGCCTCGGAGCAGATCGCCTTGGCCAGCGATGCGCGCGCGGGAGCAGGGGCTGCGGCTTCGTCCTCCAGCGCGCAGGCGAGCGCGGCGGCGGCTGCTTCGACCGCGACCAGCATGTCGGCGCATTTGTGCTTGATCGCCTGGAAGCTGCCGATCGGGCGGCTGAACTGGAAGCGCGTGCGCGCATAATCCACGCTCATTTCCAGGCAGGCGCGCGCACCGCCAAGTTGTTCGGCCGCGAGCGCGACGAGCGCGCGGTCGAGCGTTTCGGCCAGGATGGCGTCTGCCCGGCCCGGTTGGCCGATCAACCGGCCTGGAACGCCGGCGAAATCGATGGCCGCGATGCGGCGGGTGAGGTCGAGGGTGGGCACGGGCGCGCGGTGAAGGCCCGGTGCTGCGACATCGACTTCGAAGAGCGATGGACCCGCAGGCGTGTTCGCGGCGACCAGCAGGATCTCGCAGCTCGCCCCGTCAAGGACGAGGCCCGCCTTGCCCTCGATCTTCCAGTCAGCGCCGCGCTGCCGTGCGGCTGGGCCGATCGGGCTCCCGTCCATCGGCGCTGCGAGAGCTGCGCGGCGGCCCGCGGCAATGTCGGGCAGTAGCCGCGCGCTGGCGGCTTCGTCTCGCGACGCCAGCAGCGCGCCGCTCCCCAATATGACTGAGGAAAGATAGGGCAACGCGGTCAGGGATCGCCCCATTTCCTCCGTCACGATCGCGATTTCGGGCAGGCCAAGACCAAGCCCGTCATGGGCGACCGGCAGCGTCATCGCGGCGAGGCCGAGATCGGAACAGGCGCGCTCCCAGCTGGCGGGATCGAACCCGGTCTCGTCGTCGATCAGCCGGCGAAGCACTGCGGGGGAATGCTCCTTCCGGAAGAATTTCTGCACGGTGTCGCGAAGCGCCTCTCGCTCCGCTGCCATTGTGAGATGCGCCGTCACCGACCATGCCTCTGCCGTTGGTTCATTTAATTAGTTTACCTAATCAGATTGGCGTGGCAACAATCTTCCGCGGGTGCGCGGGCGCGCGCCAGATCGGAGGTATTGGGAAAAATACTGATGGTTTCCGGCCCGGCCTATGCGAAGCGCCGCAGCGGTTCGGAAATAGCCTGTTATTACCGTAACTTATGGCGGTGATCGCCGTCAACCGCGCGGTCGCGAGCTTATATCCCCGGTTTATGATCCATATGAAGATGGGATTGGCTCGGCGTCGGCGGCCGGCGTTATTAAGTTGTGCGCTACATCTTTAGGTGAAATCCGCAGGTAAAATTGCACAAATTCGAAATCACTAAAGTAAAAAGCGGATAATAAGAGCTAAAATAGCTGGAAAATCGGGTAAAAATGGGGCGCGGTGGAATATATTGTTACAGAAAGTAACAAAATCCCTCCGACATCAGAATGTAGTCGCTGAAATACACCGCAGATAGCGGGAAAAATGATGGGGAGAGGGAAATTGAAGAAAGCTGGTGGAATCTCGCTCTGCGCTACGGCGTCTGTTCTGGCGATTATCTCTTGCGGGGTGGCGAGCGCTCAGGTTTCCGCCGATAGCGCGCCGACCGCCGCCGAGGCTGCCGCACAGGACAATCGCGATCTCGCCGCGGACGAGAGTGGCGAGATCGTCGTGACTGCGCAGCGGCGCGAGGAGCGGCTCAAGGACGTGCCGATCACGGTCAACGTGCTCTCGAGCGACGACCTGGCCTCCAGCGGCGCGAGCAGCAGCCGAGATCTCCAGACGCTGGTTCCTGGCGTTACGACCGCGAACAACGCCTATGCCACGCAGTTCACGATCCGCGGCGTCGGCTCGACCGTGGTGTCGGGTGAGGCGCCGGTCTCCATTTATGTTGATGGCGTCTATCTCGCCAGCCAGGCCTTTTCGGTCTTCGACCTCATGAATATCGACTCGGTCCAGGTGCTGAAAGGTCCGCAGGGCACGCTGTTCGGGCGCAACGCGACCGGCGGCGCGGTTCTCGTCACTACGGCCGATCCTTCGAAAACGCTGAGCGGCAAGATCTCGGCGGGCTATGGCAATTTCGACGACGTTCGCGTTGCTGCCAACCTCTCCGGGCCGCTCGCCGAAAATGTCGGCTTCGACCTGACCGCGCGCTACCATGACGACAATGGCTATACCCGTGACGTCTCGGGCGAGCGGATGTCGGACTACCGCGAATATGGCGTGCGCGGAAAGCTGGTGTTCGAGCCCGGCGCGTCCACCAAGGTTCGCGTGATCGGCGACTGGGGCAAGCTGTACGATGCCGCGGGCGCTTCGTTCGCGCCGGTTCCAGGGCAGAAGGTAGCCACGGCAGGCGCCTTCGTGCCGACGAAACCCTATGAGGTTTCGTACACCTTCAGCCCCTATGCGCGCAGCCAGGGCGGCGGCGGCAGCGCCGACGTCCAGCATGATTTCGGCGGCGTCAGCCTGAAGTCGATCTCGGCTTATCGCGTGAGCAGGATGGTCTCCATGTCGGACTCGGACCGCGTGAAGAACCCGGTGCAGAGCATCCGTTCGGAGGTGAACGAGGACACGTTCACTCAGGAATTCACACTCTCCTCGACCCAGCCCGGGTCGGTGCAGTGGATCCTGGGCGCCTATTATTTCAATCTGAAGCGCTTTGCGGGGCAGCAGATTAATAACGCGACGACGATCGAGGCGAATGCGGACAACGAATCCTACTCGGGGTTCGGCGAGGTGACTGCGCAGGTCGCGGGGCCGCTGAAGCTGATCGCCGGGCTGCGTTTCACGCGCGATTCGACGCGCATTCATCAGGAGCGTCCGACCGGCACGCCGCGGACCTTCGATGATTCGATCAGCTTCAATGCGTGGACGCCGCGCGTTTCCGCGGTGCTTGCGGTCGACGACACATCAAACGTCTACGCGACCTACGGCAAGGGCTTCAAAAGCGGGCTGTTCAACGCGACGAGCTTTGCGGGAGCGCCGATCAAGCCCGAGAATCTCTCGGCCTATGAAGTCGGCTTCAAGCATGCTCAGCGCGGGCTGAGCTTCAACGCTTCGGCCTATTATTACGACTTCAAGGATCTCCAATTGTCGGCGCGTCTGCCGAACGGTTCGTCCTTCACGCTCAACGCCTCCAACGCCGAAATCTACGGCCTGGATGCCGATCTGGCGGCCGTGCTGGGTGGCGGTTTCCGCCTGCGTGCGGGTGCCAACTATACCCATGCCCGCTACAAGGATTTCACGCAGGCGCCGTTCTTCGAACCGCTGCCGGCCGGCGGCAACCGATCGTTCACGGCGGACGCTTCGGGCAAGAAGATGGTGCGCGCACCCGATTTCTCGGGCACGCTCGGCCTGGATTACCGGCGCGAATATGATTCCGGCACGCTGACCGCGGGGACGAGCCTCTATTATAACTCGGGCTTCTCCTGGTCGGTCGACAACCGTTACAATGAAGAGCCCTATGCGCTCCTCAGTGCGACCGCGGGCTGGAGCTGGAACGACGACCGCTACCGGATCTCCGTGTGGGGCAAGAACCTGACCAATACGCTCTACGCGCAAGGCGGTACCGTCACGACCGCCGGCGATGCATTCTCCTATGCACGGCCGCGGAGCTATGGCGTCGCGTTCGATCTGAGCTTCTGACCTGAGAGCGGGGAGCCGGGGCCCTTCGCGGGTCCCGGCTCCTTGCCTGTCCGGCGCGCCAAATTCTCAAGAGTAAGCGGATTCACGATCCATGCATTTCACGATTGCCGGGCTATGAAGAGCGCCGCGAACATGCCCGACCATCTGTACCGCCATGCCGACCTGACCCGGCTGTTCAACCCGCAGAGCATCGCGCTGATCGGTGCGACGCCCAACGAAAAGTCGTTCGCGGGCAAGACGCTCGCCAATCTTGAGCAGTTTTCGGGGCGGCTCTACTGCGTCAATTCCAAGTACCAGACCATTGGCGAACGCCCCTGCTATCCGTCGCTCGATGCACTTCCCGAGACGCCGGATTGCGTGGTCGTCGCGGTGGGCCGCGATGCCGTGACGGCGATCGTCGATGCCTGCATCGCCGCCAAGGTCGGCGGGATCGTGCTCTATGCGTCGGGCTTCGCCGAGACCGGCGACCCGGCCTGGGTCGCGGCGCAACAGGCGCTTGCGGCGAAGTCGAAGGCGAGCGGCATTCCGATCCTGGGTCCCAATTGCCTGGGGCTGTTCAACTTCACCAGCAACGCCATCGCCAGCTTCGTGAACGCGCTGTCTCCGGCGCCTGTGCGCCAGCCCGCGATCGGGATTGTCAGCCAGTCGGGCGCGCTCGGGCTGTCGCTCGGCGAAGCGCAGAAGCTCGGCATTTCGATCAGCCATATCCTGCTGCCCGGCAATAGCTGCGACGTCAATATCGCGGATTCGATCGCGTTCCTCGCCGAAGATCCCGCATGCTGCGCGATCGCCTGCGTTTTCGAGGGCATGACGAACTCGCTCCGCCTGATCGAGGCGGGCGAAGCCGCGCGGCGGGCCGGCAAGGCCGTGGTCGTCTGCAAGATCGCGACCGGCGAGGCCGGCGCGGCGGCGGCGATTTCGCACACGGGATCGATGGCCGGATTGAACGCGGCATGGAATGCGGTGTTCGAACGCGCGGGCATGATCGTCGTCGAGGATTTCGAGGCGCTGATCGAGACGGCGAGCTTCTTCGCCAAGGCGCCGCTCCGGCCCGTCGCGCGCGGCGTCGCCGCGATTTCCGCCTCCGGGGGCGCCGCCATCATGGCCGCCGACAAGGCCGAGCTCCACGGCGTACCGATGCCCCAGCCGCGCGATGCGACGCGTCAGATCCTGGAGGGACTGATCCCGGAATTCGGGTCTGCCCGCAACCCGTGCGACGCCACCGCGCAGGTCGCGAGCAATCCGCAGATGCAGGAAGATTGCATCAAGGCGCTGCTGAACGACCCCTCCTATGGCGTGCTCGTGCAGGTCATGGGCAGCTCGGGCGGCAACACCGCCCGGCTGGTCAAGCTGTTCGGCGGGCTGGCGGGCGAATCCGACAAGCTCATCTGTGTGGTGTGGAACAGTGCATGGCACGATTCCCCGCCGACGATCGATATCGAGGCCGATCCCCGGCTCGTATTGTTCCGCTCGATGGACCGCTGCTTCGCAACGCTCGCGGCCTGGCTGAAGCGGGCGGAAGCCGCCGAGCTGGCCGGGGTGGAACCGGCCGCGCGCCTGTCGTCGTCCGGGGCGGCAGCGGACGCGGCCGCGCTGATCGGGGAGGCCCAGGCCTCGGTGCTCACCGAGAGCGAAGCGAAGCGGGTGCTCGCGCTATATGGCCTGCCGGTCGTGCCCGAACATGTGGCGGTGTCGCTCGACGACGCGCTCTCCGCCGCCCGCGAATTCGGCTACCCCGTGGTGCTCAAGGTTGAATCCGCCGACATTCCGCACAAGTCGGATGCCGGCGCGGTCCGGCTCGGTGTCAGTGACGATGAGGCGCTGCGCACGGCCTATGCCGAGGTGCTTGCGAATGCGCGCGCGGCGGTGCCCGGCGCGCATATACGGGGCGTGCTGGTCCAGCCGATGGTGGCCAAGGGCGTGGAGATCATGCTGGGCGGTCGCATCGATCCCCAGTTCGGGCCGCTCGTCGTCGCCAGCATGGGTGGCGTGCTGGTCGAGCTTCTCGGCGACAGTGCGCTGGCGCTTGCTCCCGTGTCGATCGCGCAGGCGAAGCAGATGCTCTCGGGGTTAAAGGCGAAGAAGCTGCTCGACGGCTTCCGGGGATCCGCCCCGGTGGACAGCGATGCGCTCGCCGCATTGATCGTTCGCGTATCCGAATTCCTGGTCGATCAACGCGATGCGGTGTCCGAGCTCGACATCAATCCGCTGGTCTGCAGCGAGCGCAGCATCATGGCGGTAGACGCGCTGATCAGCCGCGCCGGGCACGAGGTGGCGGCGCACTAAAGCCCGGTGAATTCGGGCTTTCGGCGTTCCAGAAAGGCGCGCTTGGCTTCCATCGAGTCCGCGCTCAGGCGGATCGTTGCCTGCGCCTCCGCCTCGGCCTGCATCTGCACCGGGAGCGGATTGGTGGCGGCGTTGCGCATCAGCCGCTTGATCGCCGCATAGGTCTGCGTCGGTCCCGTGGCGAGCTTCTGGACGAGCGCGTCGGCCGTATCGGCCAGCTCCTCGTCGGCGACGCATTTCCACACCAGACCCCAGCTTGTGGCATCTTCGGCGCTGAAGCGTTCGCCGAGCATCAGCAGCGCGGTCGCGCGCGCCTCGCCGAGCTTGGACGCAAGCAGGCCGCTCACGCCGCTATCGGGCACGAGCCCCATATTGACGAAGGCCGGAAGGAAATAGGCCGAGCGCCCGGCGACGACGAAATCGCATGCCAGCGCAATGCCCATGCCGGCGCCCGCACAGGCTCCGTTGACCACGGCGATCGTCGGGAAGGGCAGCGCGCGCAGGAGCTGGATCAGCGGAATGTAATAATCGCGCAGCGGCTCGCGCGGATCTTCGGGATAGGCCTTGCGCGGGGAGGCCAGATCATGGCCCGACGAGAAGCCGCGGCCGGCGCCGGTTATGCATAAAGCGCGCACCGGTGGCTGGGCCGCGGCCGCCATGCCAAGGGCATGTTGCAGCTCGCCGATCATCTCCAGCGTGAGAGCGTTGAGACGTTCCGGGCGATTGAGCGTAACGCGGGCTATGCCGCCCTCAAGCGCATAACCGATCGTCTTGAATTCCATCACCCACCTCGTCGCATCGGCTCCAGGCCGACCTACGGGCGACGCCTTCCGACTGACCACTAATCGCTAGTTATACTACTTACACGCTGATTGCTTGCAACGGCCCGCGCGCGATCCCTATCGGTACTGCCTCCGACATGCTGCCAGATTAGTGGATATCCTATGGCTTTCGCGTTGCGCGACGAACAGCAGATGCTTCTCGACAGCATCGATGGTTTCATAAGCAAACACTATGATTTCGAAGCGCGGCGCGCGATCGTCTCGAGCCCGGCGGGCTGGAGTGCGGATGTGTGGCGGCAGCTTGCCGAACTCGGCGTGCTGGGCTTGCCGTTCGACGAAGCGGACGGGGGTATGGGGCAAGGGGCGCTCGAGCTCGCCATCGTCATGCGCGCCATCGGCGGGGGGCTGGTGGTCGAACCCTATCTGGCGAGCGTCGTGCTGGCGGGCGGCGTGCTCCGGCGCGTGGCGACCTCGGAGCAGCGGCAGCGCTTCGTCCCGCAGATGGTGTCGGGTGACGCGATCTTCGCGCTTGCATTCGCGGAGCCGGAGGGCCGTTTCAACCTGGCCGACATCGCTGTGGACGCGGTCGAGGTCGATGGCGGATATGCGTTGACCGGCACCAAGAGCCTCGTGTTGGGGGCGCCGATCGCGCACGGGCTGTTCGTCACCGTGCGCACCGCCGGGGCGCGCCGCGACCGGCACGGCATATCGGTGGTTTACGTTCCCGCCGATGCGCCGGGCGTCCGGATGCGCGCTTACCCTACCGTGGATGGCGGGCAGGCGGCGGATGTCGATTTCGACAATGTCTTCGTGCCGCAGGCCGATCTGATTGGCGTGCGCGACAATGCGCTTGTCGGAATCGAACATGCGATCGACGGGGCGATCATCGCCGTCAGCGCCGACATGGCGGGCGCGATGTGGGCGGCTTACGAACGGACGCTCGAATATGCCCGCGTCCGCTCCGCATTCGGCAAGACGCTCTCGCAGTTCCAGGTTATCCAGCACCGGCTCGTCGATATGCGCGTCGCGTGCGAATATGCCGATGCGATGGTGCAGCTGGCCGCCGAGCAGGTGGATGCCGATCCGGTCCGCCGCGCGCAGGCCTGTGCGGCCGCGAAGGTGCAGGTGGGGCGGGACGGACGTTTCGTCGCGCAAAATGCCGTCCAATTGCACGGCGCGGTCGGCATGACCGATGAGCTTGACGTCTCGCACTATTTCCGCCGGATCACCGTGCTCGACGGCCTGCTCGGTACCCCGGACCATCACCTGAAGCGCTATGCCGATCTGTTGAAGCATGCGGCGCCATCCATGGAGTTCGCGGCATGAGCCTGGCGGATGATGCAATGCTGTCCGATGCGGACCATGATTTTCTGGAAGAGGTGCGCGCATTCTATGCCGAAGCGCTGACGCCCGAACTGGCCCGTGCGGAGCGGATGACCACCTGGACCTATTCCGAGTTTGAATATGGCCGGCGCTGGCAGAAGATCCTGCACGATCGCGGCTGGGGCGCGCCGCACTGGCCGGCCGAATATGGCGGCACGGGATGGACGCCGGTCCAGCGGATGATCTGGGACGTGGAGACGGCGCGCGCCTCGCCCCCGGCGATCATGCGGATCGGGCGCGATCTTTGCGCGCCGGCGATCATGGCCTTTGGTACCGACGAACAGAAGCGCGAGTTCCTGCCGCGGATTCTTTCCGGCGAGGACTGGTGGGCACAGGGTTTCTCGGAGCCCGGCGCGGGGTCAGACCTGGCATCGCTGCAGATGAGTGCCCGGCGCGAAGGGGACGAATATGTCCTGAACGGCACCAAGATCTGGACGACCTATGCCCAGCACGCGAACCGGATCTTCTGCCTGGTGCGCACCGCCACGGGCGCGCGGCGGCAGGAAGGCATCACGGCGCTGCTCATCGATGTGGACACGCCCGGCATCGAAGTGCGCCCGGTGATCAATCTGGCCGGCGGCCATGAATTCAACGAGATCTTCTTCACCGACGCCCGGGTTCCCGTCTCGCGCCTGCTCGGCGAGGAGAATCAAGGCTGGGCGGTCGCGCGTCACCTGCTGAAATATGAGCATGGCGGCGGGCATGGCGGCACCGTCGAACTCCGCCGCAAGCTTGCCTGGCTGTGGGACATGGCGGCGCTGCAAGGCGATGGCCTGGGCGGCAAAATGACCGACGATCCGGATTTCCTGCGGCGCTTCTCCGAACTGTCGATCACCACATCGGCGGTGACCTTCGCCACCACCCAGGCATTCGCGGCGCTCAAGCGAGGCGATCCGCCGCCGCCCTCCATCCCGCTGCTGCGCCTGCGTTCGCGCGACCTGATGCAGCGCATCACCGAACTGGGCCTCGACACCGTCGGACATTACGGCGCGGTGTATCAGCCGGAGGCGTACAAGGTCGTGCCAACGGCCGAGCCGATCGGGCCCGAAGCGGCGCTGCTGGCGATGCCCTATTACCTGTCTTACCGCGGCGCCTCGATCGCCGGCGGCACGCCGGAGATTCAGCGGAACAACCTGGCGCGCAACCTGCTCGGGCTCTGATCGCGCCCGGCCGGGTGCTTATTTGCCGATCAGGTTCAGTTCGCGCTCAAGCCGGTCCCGCGTCCATCCCGGCGCGAGCAGCTGGATGAAGTCATAGACGTTGCGGCGCGGCGCGCGCTTGCGGTGGATGGCGACGTTGGCGAAGGCGGGCTTGAATAGCTTGCCCGCGTCGATCGCGCGCAAATTGGTGTCGCGTTCGGGCGAGAAGACGAAGGAAGGCAGGATCGCCACGCCGATCCCCTTCTCGACGCACATCTTGATGACATCGGCGTTGATCGCGTTCAGCACGACGTTCGGCGTCAGGTTCGCGGCCGAGAAGGCGTCGAAATATTGCTGCCGGGTCGGGATCGACTGCTCGTACATGACCAGCGGATATTGGGCGATGTCTTGGATCGTCACTTCCTCCACCGAGAGGAGCGGGTGATCCGGCGGCACCACGATCACGCGGTTGAACTCACGGCATTTGATCAGGAAGATGTCGCGCGCGTCGCGCTCGTCGATGCTTTCGATCGGGGTGAGCGCGAGATCCGCCTCGCCCGAGCGCAAGCCCTCGAACAACTCGCTGAGCCCGCATTGCTTGACCGATAGCTCGACATTGGGCCGCGCCGCCGAATATTTCTTGAGCGCGTCCGGAAGGATGTAGAGCGCCTGGGTGTAGGTCGCGACGATCGAAAGGTTCTCGTTCGCGACATTCTTGGCTGAGCGCGCGAACTGCTCGATATTCTGAATCGCCAGCATGATGGAGGAGATCTGATCGACGATCAGGCTGCCGGCGGGCGTCAGTGCGGTCAGCCGGTTCTTCTCGCGCGTGAAGATGTCGACCGCGAGTTCGCGCTCGAGCGCCTGGATCTGCTGGCTGATGCCGGGCTGGGAGGTGTTGAGCGATTCCGCAGCCTTGGAAATGTTCAGGCCACTCTGCACGACGCGATGCACATATTGTAGCTGGCGAAATTTCATGCCGTCTCCGGTGGCGGAGGTGTCGAGGGTGCCCGAACTCCATAAACAGGGATTATTGTGCTAACAAGCATCTCTCCGCCGGTGCGCATTTTGTCGGGCACGCGGCGCGAAAGATTATAATATCCAATGATGGTTCATCTCGATTGGTTTCTGTTGAACATGGCCTTGCGCCGATAGGGTAGCTCCCGTCGCCGCGTTTTCCCGCGGCCCATGAAGCGAGCCCCATGCGCGGGCGGAGGAGCCGGATGAGCCATCTTGAGGGCGTCAAGGTCCTGGACCTTGGCAGCGCGGTCGCGGGACCATTCAGCGCGACGCTGCTCGGCGATCTGGGTGCCGAAGTGATCAAGGTCGAGAAGCCGAGAGGCGGCGACATGATGCGCTTCACGGACCGCTATGTGCAGTCCGAGAGCGGCTATTACATGGGCGTCAATCGCGGCAAGGAAGGGCTGACGATCGATATCCGGGTGCCGGAAGGACAGGAACTGGTTCGGCGGCTGATCGCCGATGTCGATATCCTGATCGAGAATTTCAGGCCGCATCGCATGGCCGAATGGGGCCTGGATTACGCGACCCTCAGCGCGATCAACCCGCGGCTGATCTATTGCTCGGTGTCGGCGTTCGGCGACGCCAAGGGCTATGCGACGCAGGGCGGCAATGACATTGTCGCGCAGGCGGCGTCGGGCCTGATGGACCTGACCGGCGAAGAGGACGGCGCGCCGGCCAAGGCGGGGGCTCCCGTGGTGGATGTCGCGGGCGCCCTCTACGCGACGATCGGCATTCTGGCGGCGCTGCACAAGCGGGGTGCGGACGGCCCGGGCGAGCATTTGAAGGTATCGCTGCTCGAAGCGTCCTACGGGCTGATGCCCAACTATATCCTGAGCGTGCTGAACGGTTCGCCTGACTTCAAGCGCCAGGGCAGCGCGCATCCGCAGCTTGCGCCCTATCAGACCTATCGCACCGCCGACGGCTCGTATCTTGTCGTCGGAGTATTCCACAAAAACTCGTGGGAAGGCTTTTGTCGCGCGATTTGCAGGCCGGATCTCATCGATGACCCGCGTTTCGCATCGAACTGGGAGCGGGTTAAGCGCCGCAAAGAACTAAACGCAATCATCGAACCCATCCTGCTCGAGGCGCCGCGCGCCGACTGGCTTGAGCGCTTCACGCGCGAAGGCCTGCTCGCCGCACCGGTGCTGAGCCTGGCGGATTCGCTCACGCAATTCGCGGGGCTGATCGACGGGCTGGTCGTGCCCGCGCAGCATTCGGCGCTGGGCGAGTTGAAGATGCTGCGCAGCCCGATACGGTTCCAAGGGGAGGCTCCGGCCTCGCAGCGCCGCGCGTCCCCGCTACTCGGCGAACATGTCGACCAGCGCCTGAGCGCGCTGGGCCTGAGCGCGGAAGAGATTGAAGATCTGCGAAGCCGCAGCGTTATCTGACCGGTTTTGCAAATACGGGCGGGTGAGCCAGATGATCAAAAAAAGCATATGTCATGGGGGGAGTTGCCGATGAGTATTCGAGGCAAGGCATTCATCGCGGGCGCCTATGAGCACCCCCAGCGCCGCATCACCGACAAATCGATGATGCAGGTGCATAGCGAGATCATCCTGGGCGCGCTTGCCGATGCGGGCCTCGGCATCGGCGATGTCGATGGCTTCTTCTGCGGCGCGCGGGCGCCCGGCGCTAATGCGGGACGTGTCGTCACGCTCACCATGGCGGAATATCTCGGCATCCGGCCAAGCTATATGGACAGCACCGAGATGGGGGGATCGTCCTACATCTCGCATATCGGCCATGCCGCGGCCGCCATCGCCGCCGGCAAATGCAAGGTGGCCGTGATCAGCCTGGCGGGCCTGACCACGGGCAACAAATCGGCGCTGGAGCGCACCGTCAGCGACGCGCCGGAATCGGCGTTCGAGGATGTGTGCGGCGCACCGCCTGTCGCGATGTACGCGCTCGCGGCGCGACGGCACATGCATGAATTCGGCACCACCAGCGCGCAACTCGCCGAGATCCGCGTGGCCGCGTCGCACCATGCCCAGTTCAACGAGCGCGCCGTGTTCCGCACCCCCGTGACGGTCGAGGAGGTGCTCGCGTCGCCCTTCGTCGCCGATCCGCTGCGCCGCCTGGATTGCTGCGTAGTCACCGATGGCGGCGGTGCGCTGGTCCTGGTCGCACCGGAGATCGCCCGCGATCTCGGTCGGCGGTCGGTCAAGGTGCTCGGTCATGGCGAGAGCCCCAAGCTCACCAATAACGGCGCGATGGACCTGACCTATACCGGCGCGGTCTGGTCGGGGCCTGCAGCCTATGCCGAGGCGGGCATCACGCCCGCCGATGTAGACTACGCGTCGATCTATGACTCGTTCACGATCACGGTGCTGGAGACGCTCGAGGATCTCGGCTTTTGCGCAAAGGGGCAGGGCGGCCGCTTCGTGATGGAGGGCAATCTGATATCCGGCATCGGCAAGCTTCCCATCAACACCGATGGCGGCGGGCTGTGCAGCAACCATCCCGGAAATCGCGGCGGCATGACCAAGGTCATCGAGGCGGTGCGCCAGTTGCGTGGGGAAGCGCACCCGGCGGTGCAGGTCAAGGATTGCAGCATCGCCCTGGCGCACGGGACCGGCGGCTCGCTGGCCACCCGCCACGGCAGCGCCACGGTCATTCTCGGTACGGAAGACGCATGATGACGGACATTCACTTTCCCGCGCCCTCGCCGACGGTCAATCCGGAGACCGAGCCCTTCTGGGAAGCGACCAAGCGCGGCGTACTTCTGCTCCCCAGATGCCGGAAGTGCCAGCGGACCATCTGGTATCCCAAGACCTTCTGCTCGGCATGCGGCACGATCGGTGTGGACTGGTATGAAGCGTCGGGGCGGGGCTCGATCTACACGTTCACGATCATGCATGCCAAACGCGCGGCGGGCCCCTATGCCGATGTGGTTCCCTATGTGATCGGTGTGGTCGAGCTGGCGGAAGGGCCGCGGATCATGACCAACATCGTCGATTGCGATCCCGAGACTCTCGCCATCGGGCAGGCGGTGGACGTCGTCTTCCACCCGACCGAGAATGGCTTCGCGCTGCCGCGCTTCAGGCCGGCATGAGCGCCGTCGAGGCCGGTCGCGCACCGATGCGGGCGCTGGCGACGCCCGAGCGGCTGGCGCGCTTCTTCGCACCGCGCATCATCGCCCTGATTGGCGCATCCGAAAGCTCGGCCTGGGCGCGCAACGTCCGTCAGGGGCTGGCACTTACCGGCGCGACGGACCGGATCAGGGTGGTCAACCCCTCGCGCCGGAGCTTCTTCGGTATTCCCGCGGTCGCCTCCCTCGGCGAACTCGAGGAACAAGCGGACCTCGCCTATCTCTTCGTGGGGCCGGACCGGATCGAGGCCGTGCTTCGCGAGGCTGCCGCCGCGGGGATTCGTAACGCGGTCATCCTCGCCGCCGGGTTCAGCGAGGCCGGAGAGGCGGGCCTTGAGCGGCAAAGGCGGCTGGCGGCGCTCGCGGTCGAGCTCGACATGACCCTGCTCGGGCCGAATTCGCTGGGCTTTGTGCGTCCCGGTGTCGCCGCGCCCTATGGCTCGGGGGTCAAGGGGCCGTTGTTGGCGGGGTCGCTGGGGCTGGTGCTGCAAAGCGGCTCGCTCACCAGTGCGCTGATGCCGTTCGCGCTGGGTCGTGGCATCGGCTGCAGCCTGCTCGCGGCGGTCGGCAACGAAGCCGTCGTCTCTTCGATGGACGTGTTCGAATATCTGCTCGCCGACCCGAGCACGCGGGCGATCGGGCTGTTCCTCGAAACGCTGCGCGAGCCGGAGCGCTTCCTCGACCTCGCCTATCGTGCACTGGAGCGCGGATGCCCGGTGATCGTGCTCAAGGCGGGGCGCAGCGATGCGGGAAAGCGCGCCGCGACCGCACATACCGGCGCGATCGCGAGCGACGATGCGGTGGTCGATGCCGCGTTTCGTCAGGCGGGCGTCATCCGCGCCGAGAGCCTCGAGGAATTCGTCACCACCGCCGGCCTGCTCGCATCGCAATCGCGCTGGCCGGGCGGACGCCGCATGGCGGTGGTCACCTCGTCGGGCGGGGGCAGCAATCTGATCGCCGACCGCGCCAGCGAACTCGGCTTCGATCTGAGCGCAATGTCACCCGCAACCGCGGCTGAGCTGCGTGAGGTGCTTCCCCCGTTCGCGTCGGTCCAGAACCCGCTCGACGTGACGGGTGCGTGGATGTCGAGCGCCGGGGCCAGCGTGACGAAGCCTGAAGACAATGCGTTGAAGCTGATGGCGGCGGATCCCGAATATGATCTCGTCGTCCATGTGATGACCGCGTTTCCGCAGGACGAGCCTGCGGATCGATCGGGGGTCGAGGCGCGCATCACCGGTCTTGCCGAGTTCATGCGCGATGCCCCGGTGCCCGCCTTCACGCTGTCGCTCGTCAGCCTCCCGCTGGGCGATTATCCGCGCGAGCTGCTGGCGCGGAACGGCATCCACCTTCTGGGCGGAATCGAGCTGGGCATCGGCGCGATCGCGCACGGGGTGCGCTGGAACGAGCGCCGCACCGCGATCCTCGCGGCGGGACGCACCGCGGCGATGCAGCCTGCGCCCGCCACCAACCCGCCGTCGCCCGATTCCGAGGGCGTTTGGTCCGAGCATGAGGCACGCATGTGGCTGGGCGGATTCGGGGTTCCGTTCGTCCCCGCCGAGCTGGTCCATTCGGCAAGCGAGGCGTCCGCCGCCGCGGAGCGGCTGGGTTTGCCGGCCGTCGTCAAGATTTGCCAGTCCGGTCTCGCCCACAAATCCGACGTGAACGGTGTGGCCCTGCGCTTGCAGACCGGCGAAGCGGTCGAGGAAGCGTTTTCGCGCGTCGTGACCGCGGTCCCCGGAGGGCGGGAGGCGCTGGTGTCGCCGATGCGGCAGGGCGGCGTCGAGCTGCTCGTCGGGGTCAGCCGGGATCCTACCTTCGGGCCGGTGCTCACGGTGGGGCTGGGCGGCATCTGGGTCGAGATACTGCACGACGCGCAGATCCGTGTGTTGCCGGTCTCGCGCGAGACGGTGCGCGAGATGCTGCACGATTTGCGGGGCTTCGCGCTGCTGGAGGGCGCGCGAGGCGGTCTCCGCGCCGATCTGGAGGCGGTGATCGACGCGATATTGAGCGTCGCCCAAGGCGCGCTCGCGCTGGGTGACCGGCTCGATGCGGTGGAGGTCAATCCGCTGCTGGCGTTCGAACAGGGTGCAGAGGCGCTGGATGCGCTGGTTGTCACGAGGGAGCGAGAGGACAGATGAGCAAGGTGCGATTCCCTGTCGAGGCCGGGCACATCATGATGTTCGCCCGCGCGCTGGGCGACGAAAACCCGATCTACCGCGATGGCGAGCAGGCAGCGGCTGCGGGCGGGGTGATCGCGCCCCCGACCTTCATCATCGCCGCCGCCCAGTTCGATCCGGACTATGGCGCGCGCCCTAAGCCCGGCCAGCCATGGAAGGGATCGGGCAAGGAGCCGACCGGCGCTCCGGCCGCCGCTGAGGGCGGTGGCACCGGCCTCTATGCCGAGCAGCATTTCGAATATCACCGGCCGATGCGCCCCGGCGACGTGCTGACCGGCGAGAGCTTTCCCGGAAAGCAGTGGGAAAAGGTCAGCCAGTGGGCCGGCACGCTGAAATTCAACGAAACCGTGACCGAGTGGCGCGACCCGGACGGCGAGCTCGTCGTCACCTCGCGCAAGGTGCTGGTTCAGACCTCGCGCACCGTCGCGAAGGATTGAGGGGACATCCTATGACGTTGGTAGCGGGCAGCTTGAAGCCGGGCGACACGCATTCCGCGGTCGTCGTGGAAGATCTGAAGCGCACGATGCTGGTGCAATATGCAGGTGCGTCGGGCGACTATAATCCCATCCACACCGACGAGATCTACGCGACCCAGGTGGCTGGATACCGCACGGTGTTCGCGCACGGCATGCTGACTATGGGCCTGACGGCCAAGATGCTGACCGACCATGTCGGCGATGGCCGGCTGACGCGATACGGCGTGCGCTTCACCCGCCAAGTGTGGCCGGGAGACACGCTGACCGCCAGCGCGGTGGTGACCGCCGTCAGCCGGGAAGACGATCGAGAGATCATCGATTTCGACGTGCGCACGATCAATCAGGACGGGGTGGAAGTGCTGAGCGGCTACGCAAGCGCCGCCATTCCGCTCGCATAGCTATCGGGAGAGATTTGTGACTGCAGTTGAGGGAAAGGTCGCCGTCGTAACCGGGGCCGGGCAGGGCATCGGCCGCGCGGTCGCGCTGGAAATGGCGCGACATGGCGCAAAGGTCGTGGTCAACGATATCGGCGCGTCGCTGGATGGCCAGGCGGGCGCGGGACGGCCGGCAGAGGACGTCGTCGCCGAGATCCGTGCCGCCGGTGGCGAGGCGGTGGCGAGTTTCGACAGCGTTTCCGACTGGGATTCCGCGCATCGCATCATCGACACCGCGCTCGACGCCTTCGGAGCGATCGACATCGTCGTGAACAATGCGGGCATCCTGCGCGATTCGATGTTCCACAAGATGGACAGGGACCAGTGGCAGGCGGTGATCGACGTCCATCTGAGCGGCACCTTCTTCGTCAGCCGCGCGGCTGCTGCGCGGTTCCGCGCGCAGGAATCGGGCAGCTTCGTCCATATGACCTCAACTGCGGGCCTGTTCGGCAATCTGGGCCAGGCCAATTACGCTTCGGCGAAGATGGGCATTACCGCGCTCTCGCGCGTGATCGCGCTGGAAATGGGCCGCTACAATGTGCGCTCAAATTGCATTGCGCCCTCTGCCGCCACGCGGATGACGGAGAGCGTGCCGGTCGCACCAGGACAGGAGGCTGCGCGCGCGGCGCGCCTTGCCGCGATGCCGGCAAAATCTGTGGCGACTCTGGCGGTGTATCTGGCGAGCGACGCGGCGTCGGAAGTGAGTGGCCAAGTGTTCGGTGCACGCGGCAACGAAGTCTATCTGTTTAGCCAGCCCTCGCTGGTGCGCACGCTGCACAACGCGCATGAATGGTCGCCGGAGAGCATGGCGGTCGCCATTCCTTCTCTCAAGAACCAGTTCGAACCGCTGGTCCGCATCCGCGACGTCTTCCCCTGGGATCCGATGTAAGCCGTACTAGCGGGTCGTCGCCGCTGGTTGCGCTGGCGGTCTGTGCGGCGGCGCCGATGACCGATCTGACCAAGATCGGCAACGCCGCCGGCGTGTGTGCCCACTCTCCGGCCCGTACGTTCCGGGATATCTGGGCCTTCGTGCGACGTCCGCGCACAGTTCGGATGGACCGTCCAATCGGCTCGTCGTGCGATCGGTTATGCCCCGGACTTCGCCTTGCGCAGCGGCCGGAATTCGACCTTCATCACCCAGACCATGGCTGCGGCGACGACGGGGATGACGGCGAACAATGCGAAGGACGACCGATAGGATCCGTCCATATCGTGGAGCCTCCCCATCAGCCACGGCCCGATCGCATATCCGACATAATGGATCGCGGTGTAGATCCCGATGAGCGTGCCGTAATTCTTGGTGCCGAACGCGTGTTTGGTCAGCACCATGGTATCGACGAGCAGGGCGGTGTGGCCTGCGGCGCGCACCACGACATAGGCCATGAATATCAGCGGATTGCCGAGGAACAGCGCCAGCAGCGATCCGACGCTGATCAGCATGTAAAGCGCCGCCGCGCCCTTGTTCGACGAACTGTCGAGAACGTTCCCGACGATAACTCGACAGAGGACGCCGATGATGCCCATCGCGCTGACCCCAAGGGCGGTCATTTCGCGCGACAGCCCGGCGTCGTTGAAGATCAGGACCTGGTGCTGCGTAAATGCCTGATCGGCTATCGCGACAAGGAAGGCCGCCCCCCCAAGCAGCCAGAACTCCCGCATGGCTGCGACCCTCTTCAGAGCCTCGCGCGATTCCGCTCGCGCCGCGGCCCGACTCGCCTCGAGTGCGACGCGTTGTTCACCCGCCGGGCTCGATTTGGGAAAGAGCGAGTCGCCATCAGCGAAGCCAACCCGGAAGAACGGCAGGAACATGATCGGTATCGCGACGAGCCAGGTGCCGAGCGACATCGCGGCGATGCCGTAGCGCCAGCCGAAGGAGCCGATCAGATAGGTGATGATCAGCGGTACGAGCGCTGCGCCGATGCTGCTTCCCAGCATCGCCAGGCCCATTGCCGTCCCCTGCGATGCGTGGAAGGTCCGCGATATGAGAACCTTGATCGCGACGAAGGCGCCGGGCCCCGCGAAACCCAGCAGGACCCCGGTCAGATAATATCCGGACAGGGTGGATACCCAGAGGAAATTGACAAGCGCCACCGCGCCGGAGGCGATCGAGAGGATGAGCATCATCCGCACGCCGATCACGTCGATGAACCGTCCGACGATCAGGGCCGCCACGGTGCCGGTCAGGTATTTCGCGGAAGCCAGCAAGGTGGCCTGCTCGCGGGTCCAGCCGAACTCGCCGATGACTTCGCTGTAGATGAAGGGCAGGGCGAAGGAAGGGGCGGCAAAGCCGAAGAGCAGGCAGCAAAAGGCGACGACCAGCTGGCGCCAGTTCTGGCGCAGCTCCGAGCGAACCTCTTCGTCGAATCTAAACAAGTTTGGTCTCCCGCATCGAACGGGAATCGCTGGCGCCGATGTCGGAAGCGGGGACGATCGCCCGGTCGGCTCTGCGTGGCGCGGTATTCGGCGGGAGGCCCCACCTGGGCGGCATGCTGCTGCGATGCTTCGGTGTGCATTCCGACTGCGTCACGCGCGACCCACGACGACTATCGCTTTGCGCGACCCCAATACCGGCCATTGCGATTCCTCTCCCGGCCTTCTCGAGATATCGCTGACTGACGCCGCAACTCTTTTGATAAGCCTCAGAAAATATTGTTATTTTCTATATTGCGCACGGGTGGCGCGAAGTAACTTTTAGCTAGGGCAATAGATGACTCCGCCGGGGTTTCCGATCCAATCCCGTCTGTATATCGACTATAATTCTCGCTTATGTTCGGCGCCGCGGAACGATGCGGTCGCAGAGCACCGGGCTCACACCCGTGTGTAGCGAAAGTAGCAGACTTCGCGGCCGGCCTTGCGCGCCTTGCGCTCGTAGGGCGTTGTCAGAGCAATGTGGTAGCGCCAGTGCTCGGCTGTTAGCAGCTGAAATGAGCCGCAAATCGAGAGCGAAACCGCCCAGCCCGTTTCGGTGCTTCAACTCGTCACCCGAGGTGATCCGCCTGGTGGTGATGATGTACGTCCGCTTTCCGCTCTCGTTGCGAAACGTCGAGGATCTGTTGTTCGAGCGCGGCATCGATATTTGCCACGAGACGGTGCGCTTCTGGTGGAACCGGTTCGGACCGATGTTCGCGGGCGATATCCGCCGGCAGCGGGTGAGCCGGATGCGCGGGTTCCGCCATTGGCGTTAGCATCTCGACGAGATGTACGTGAAGCTGAACGGCGAGATGGTGTATCTGTGGCGGGCGGTAGATCACGAGGGTGAAATCCTCGAGAGCTACATCACCAGGACGCGCGATAAGGACGCAGCGCTGCGCTTCATGAAGAAGGCTCTGAAGCGCCACGGCGCACCCGAGGCGATCACCACCGATGGGCTGGCATCGTACCGAGCGGCGATGAAGATGCTGGGCAACCAGGATAAGCAGGAGGTCGGACGCTGGGCCAACAACCGGGTCGAGAACAGCCACCTGTCATTCCGACGACGCGAGCGAGCGATGCTGAGATTTAGGCGAATGAAGTCGCTACAGAAATTCGCGTCGGTACACGCCAACGTGCACAATCATTTCAACCTCGAACGTCATCTCGTCGACCGTCAAACCTTCAAGGAACGCCGCTCAGCTGCCCTGGCTGAGTGGAAAATTCTGGCGTCCTAGGCCGCTGCGCTCAAAGGCCGAACTGCATCGTGGAGAGAGCGGTTCGCATAAGACTGACAGCACCCTGAGCGACGTTCCTTGTAGACCTCTCTGCTGACGAGGTGGCGTTCGTGATTGAAGTGGTTGTGGATGTTGGCGTGGACGGAGGCGAATTTCTGCAGAGATTTCATTCGTCGAAATCGCAGCATCGCCCGCTCTCGTCGTCGGAAGGGAAGGTGGCTGTTCTCCACGCGATTGTTGAGCCAGCGCCCCATTTCCCGACGATCGAGATTGCCGAGTTCGCGCATCGCGGCGGGGTATGATCGCAGGCTGTCGGTGACGATAACCTCGGGTTTGCCGTACCGTTTCAAGGCCTTCTTCATGAAGGCAATAGCCGCGGATCTATCCCGCTTTCTCGTGACATAGCTCTCAAGGATCTCACCCTCATGATCAACCGCCCGCCACAGGTACACCATCTGTCCGTTCAGCTTCACGTACATCTCGTCGAGGTGCCAGCGCCACCGGCTGAAGGCCCGCAGGTGCGACACGCGATGACGGCGGATGTCGCTGGCGAACATCGGGCCGAACCGGTTCCACCAGAACCGTACTGTCTCGTGGCACAGGTCAATGCCCCGCTCGAACAGCAGATCCTCGACGTTGCGCAATGACAGCGGGAACCGCACGTACATCATCACCACCAGTCGGATCACCTCGGGTGACGAGTTGAAGCGACGAAACGGACTTGACGGTAACGCTCTCGATTTTCGGCTCATCCGAGCCAGCTACCAGCTCCGTCGCAGCCCTGCCACGTTCGTCTGACAGAACCGACAGAACCCACCGAGGCGCTTGGGCTGCGGGATGGCGCGCAGGTCGGGGCGATCGACGAGACGATAATCGAGCGTTTCGGCACTTACCGAGCCGTAGACACTCATATCCATTGACGAATTTAACTTGTCATCGGCTCTCAGCTACGGCCCGTATCATAACGAAGCACCCCTTCTTGTTCCCACTCCTGCAAGCAATTCGCAAGATTTTGTGCAACGGTCTCAGAAACGCTCAATGCAAGGAAATTGTCTGAAGACCATTCAGTCAAGGCGCCGATATTCTCAACCTCTTTCACTAAGGCTTTTCGTTCCGCTGAGTTATTATTCCGAAACCAGACACGAAAGGTAAACTGTCCAGATTGTTTAACAGTTCTCTGCATTACAAAATCGGAATCGGTTTCGACCTCATCACCGAGAGAAACGTCGTGAACGAAAAAGGGAATGCAGCACACTATAAACCTATTATCTGCTGTCTTCTTTCCCCAAAGTTGCTCCCATTCGTTCTTTCCGTCTTTATTTCCCAAATAAGCAGCAAAGATAAAATCGGCACGGCTACGCCAGGCAGGAGACGGATGGATGGCTTCGTAATCGTCGGATTTATATTTCATGGCTGCTAGTCTTTCTTCCAGTGCTCTGGCGGCCACTTCCCTCGATACCAGCTGAGATGCTGCAGCTCGATCTCGAGGATGCCCTGATCCCAGCCCGACAGTTCGGCGAGTCGGTTGTCCGCCAGCCGATACGCCCGCACTGCGTCGGGGGTCAGATGCTCCACCCGGATCACCGGGCATTCGGTCAGCCCCAGCGCCTTCGCCGCCTGCCGTCTACCATGCCCCGCGATGATCGTCCCGTCGCGTTCCGCCAGGATCGGGTTCATCCAGCCGAACGTCTCGAGCGACTGCCGGATTTTCGCGAGCTGGCGATCATCATGCGTTCGCGCGTTGTTGGAATAGGGCTTCAGCAGATCGATCGGAATTTGCTCCACCGGTCCAGGATCCGGCTGCTCCAGCCGTTCGCGCCGGTTCTGCCGGGAGCGGTTGTTCGATAATTTGGTCATGTCACTCTCTCCGCCTGAAAACAAAGAGTGTGAATGACCGCCAACAATCGTGCCGGAGGTAAAACCACTCCTTGCGGTGGTTGGAGCTTATTTCCTGAGCGACAGATTATTAATGAAATATCAATTGCACTATTCTGGTTAATCTTAACTTATGCAAGTTGTCTCCGCAAAAGGACTATTCCGGTAACTTGGCGATATCCCACCGTTTACCGGATTGCAGTTCCCCTTTTTATGATCGCCATTCCCGTTTCACCACTCACGGGAATTGCACGGCAATATCGTGCATTATCAGCTACCTGCACTACCCTCAAAACGCCCGCCAACGCCGAAATCACTGCAGTTCCCGTTTAATCCGCCGGGAAACGGGAACGCTTCCCGTTTTCCGGTTCGACACAGCAAGGCCCTCCGTGACGAGACCGTGTCGCGAATGACCCGTCTATTTGGGATTCGGTACTGGATGAATCCACCGCGGAGAAAGCCGGCCGGAATTTCGCATTCCGTGACGATATCGGACTCTCCGCAGTCCCGAAGAGGCCTCGAAATAGCGCCAATTCGCGCCACAAAACGCGGAATATCTCTTATATTTCAAATAGTTGAGACTAGGTGGCGGAGCGGGAGGGATTCGAACCCTCGATACGCTTTTGACGTATACTCACTTTCCAGGCGAGCGCCTTCGACCACTCGGCCACCGCTCCGCGAGCGATGCGCCCTAGGGGAGGTCGCGGCGCGTGGCAAGTCGATTGCGCACCGTTCGCGCCCATGCGACGTTCACGGTCATGCTGATCCCCCTCCTCGCCGCCGTGCTCGCCCAGACGACGCCACCCACGCCGACGCCCGCCGCGCCGACGCCCGCCGTCAAACCATCCGACGCTCTGCCAGGCGACTGGCGGGCGATCCCCGATGACGAGATCATGGTCATCACCCTTGCGGACCGGCGCACCGTCGTCGTCCGCCTCGCCGCCCGCTTCGCGCCGGAACACATCGCCAATATCCGCGCGCTGATCGCCGCGCGCTGGTGGGACGGCGAAAGCGTCTATCGCGTGCAGGAGAATTGGGTCGCGCAATGGGGCGATCCGACCGAGAAGAAGCCGATGCCCGCCGGCGTCGTCGCCTCGCCCGCGGCGGAGTTCGAGATCGGCGCGTTCGCCGCCGCGCAGCGCATGGCCAGGGCCGATGCCTATTCGACCGCGTCGGGCTTCACCGCCGACGGCTGGCCGATCGCCACCGACGGCACGGCGGCGTGGCTGACGCATTGCTATGGATCGGTCGGCGTCGCGCGCGACGATCTGCCCAACACCGGCAGCGGATCGGAACTGTTCACCCCGATCGGCCAGTCGGCGCGGCGGCTCGACCGCAACTATACGGTGGTCGGGCGCATCGTGGAGGGGATGGCGGCGATGTCGTCGCTGCCGCGCAGCGAGGCGGCGATGGGGGTCTATGCCACCGCGGCAGAACGCACCGGCATCGCCAGCGTGCGGCTGGCCAGCGAACTGCCCGCCGCCGAACGCCCGCGTTTCCAGTATCGCGCGACCGACAACCCGCGCTTCGCCGCGTACCTTCGTTTGCGTGAGACGCCGGACGCGCCGACGGTCGCCATCGGCGCCAACGTCTGCGACCTGCCGGCGGGGGTGCGTCGGGCACCGTAGAGGCGCTGGCCGGGCGCCGGGCAGGGGGTAGGTGATATCTCTCGCCCGGAGCGCGGGGAGCGACGTCGCGCGCCGGATCGTGCGCCTGCGACGCGGCAGGGCGTCACCCGGGCATCGGGCGGGCCGCTGGATCGCCGCGCGGCGTCGCCGCTCGCCAGGGAAGCGGTGACCTTGCCTCGGGCGTGCCCGTTGGTGACGCGTTTCGGGTCCCGCGACATACCGGGCGGTGCGAGAGTCCACGCCGCTCGAGGCGCCCCCGGTGGCCCTGATCGCGGAATTCGCCCGATGACGCTTGAAAAGGTCGCCCCGAACCAAGATCCGCTCCAACGCGGATCGGCATTCAGCGGCATCTGATCTTTTGCGCGTCCACCCGGATCACGTCGGGTTGACGGTGAAGAAACCGCCCGGTGCGAACGGCGATCAGCCCTGACGATCCCTTCCGGCGATCCGCGCTAACGATCCGCGGTCACTTGCCGACCCAGTCGGCCACCTCGCCCGCGACCGTGTTCGCCGCCTGGTTGAGCGCCACGCCGACCGGCCCCGGCGCGATCGTGCCGGCGGGGACCCGCGCCTCGAACCGGCGCTTCTCGATCGCACCGCCGGGGGTGCGGGTCAGGCTGGCGTCATAGATCACCACCGCGTCGCCGCTGGCGGCATCGACGCCGAACGCGCGCAATTCCCCGCCCAGCGTCGCGCCGGGCTGGGTCAGCGCCTCACGACCGGACACCACCATCCGCCCGGTGCGCGCCGTCACCGTATCGGACAACAGTCGTGCGAACAGGCGCGTGGGCGGTTCGACCCACACCGCGTCCTTCAGATAGGCGACGCTGGTGTCGCTGGCGCGCACCGGCACGCGCTGGGTGGCGATCTCCTGCGGCGACACCGGCACCGCGATGGTGATCGTCGCCCCCGCCGGCTGGGTCGCGCCCGGCGGCGGCCCGGCATCGGCGTGGAGCGTCAGCAGCGACGGCGGCGGCTCGGCGCCGAAGCGGATGCAGCCGGCGACCGCCACCGCGAGCGGCAGCACCGCCAGAATCGCACGCTTGGTCATCGGCGGTCTCCCTTCTGGGGCTTGTAGTCGGGCAGCTTGGGCGATCCGACCAGCGACCCGGCGCCGCCCTGGTCGATCTTCGCGGCGACGTTGGACAGCGACGCCGCCATCACGCGCAGATCCTGGATCAGCTGATCGATCTCGGGCAGCGTCGTTCGGGAGAAGCCCTGGATCGCCGGCTTGGCGTCGCCGATCGTGGCGTCGAGCGTCTCCATGCTGTGCTGCGCCGCCATCACCGCCTTGTTGAGATTGCCGACGACCGGCCTGATATCGTCCCTGAGCAGGCCGTTGCTGGTCGCGGCGAGATCGCCGATCTGCTGCGCGGCGTTGCCGGCCTGTTCGATGGCGACGCGGGTCTGCGCCAGCGTCGCGGCGATTTCCGGCCCGCGATCGGCCAGCGCATCGGTCAGCCGGTTGGTGTTGGCGAGGATGCCGGCGATCGACGCCTGGTTCTTGTCCGACAGCAGCTCGGTCAGCCGCTCGGTCAGCGTGGTCAGCCGTTCGAGCAGCCGCGGCGCCGAGCTGAGCAGCGCGCCCAGCCCACCCTGCTTGGGCGGGATCACCGGCACGCCGAACGGGCAGTCGTTCTGCGGGTGGACCTCCGGGCATTTGATCGGCGGCGCGCCCTTGACCGCGCCGTCGAGCTGGATCTGGCTGACCCCGGTGAAGCCGACGCCCTGGATCGTCGCGGTGGTGCCCTGCAACACCGGCGTATCGTCATTGACGGTGATGCGCACGCGGACGAACTGCGGATCGGGGCGATAGAGCGCGATGTCCTTCACCTGCCCCGACGGCACGCCGGAAAAGGCGACCTGCGACCCCTTGTTCAGCCCGTCGACCGATTGCTTGAAGAAGATGTCATATTCCTTGGCGCTGGCGCTGCCCCACCGCGACAGCCACACGGCGAATATCGCCAGCAACAGCAGCAGGATCAGCGTCACGGCGCCCACCAGGACATGGTTCGATCGCGTTTCCATCGCCTTACCTCATCCCGCCGTCGCCCGGTGGCCGGCGCGCACGACGCTTGCCGTCGCGGCGCGGCCGCGCGGACCGTTGAAATATTCCTGGATCCACGGGTGGTCCAGCGCCAGCAGCTCGTCAATCGTGCCGACCGCGATCACCCTTTTGTCGGCCAGCACCGCCACCCGGTCGCAGATCGCGTAGAGCGTATCGAGATCATGGGTGATCAGGAAGACCGTCAGCCCCATCGTCTTTTGCAGCGACCTGGTCAGCTCGTCGAACGCGGCGGCGCCGATCGGGTCGAGCCCGGCGGTCGGCTCGTCGAGGAACAACAGCTCGGGGTCGAGCGCCAGCGCGCGCGCCAGCCCGGCGCGCTTGCGCATCCCGCCCGACAGCTCCGACGGGAATTTCGGGCCGGCGTCGGCGGCCAGCCCGGCCATCACCACCTTGTACGCGGCGATTTCCGCCATCAGCGTCGGGTCCATCGCCCCATAGAATTCGCGCAGCGGCACCTGGACGTTCTCCGCCACGGTCAGCGTGGAGAACAAAGCGCCGCCCTGGAACAGCACCCCCCAGCGTTTGCGGACCTCGACCGCGCTGGCCTCATCCTGGTCGATGGTCGGCTCGCCGAACACCTCGACCTCGCCCGCGTCGGGGGTCTGCAGCCCGATGATCGACCGCATCAGCACCGATTTGCCGGTGCCCGATCCGCCGACCACGCCCAGGATCTCGCCGCGCCGCACGTCGAGGTCGAGATTTTCGTGCACCACCTGCTCGCCAAAGCTGTTGCGAAGGCCCCGCACCCGGATGACGACGTCATCCGCGCTGGCCGGCGGGGCGGGGGGCGGGACGGGGACGGGGGCGGGGGCCATCAGTTCCACCCGATCGAGGTGAAGAACACCGCGAAAAAGGCGTCGAGCACGATCACCAGAAAGATCGCCTGGACGACGGCGGCGGTGGTGCGCGCGCCGACCTGTTCGGCATCGCCCTCCACCTGCATCCCCTGGAAACAGCCGGCGATCGCGATGATCGCGCCGAACACCGGCGCCTTGACCAGCCCGACGTACAGGTCGGTGATCGGCACCACGTCGCGGATTCGCTGGACAAAGGTGACCGGCGGAATGTCGAGACTGACCCAGCACAGCACCATGCCGCCCAGGATCGCGATCACCGACGAATAAAAGCCGAGCAGCGGCATCATCAGCACCGCCGCCAGCGTGCGCGGCACCACCAGCGCCTCCATCGGCGACACGCCGATCGTCCGCATCGCGTCGATTTCCTCGGTCAGCTTCATCGTGCCCAATTGCGCGGCAAAGGCCGAACCCGAACGGCCCGCGACCATGATCGCGGTCATCAGCACGCCCAGCTCGCGCAGCGTCAGCCGCCCGACCAGATTGATGGTATAGGCCTCGAACCCGAACTGGCGCAGCTGCACCGCGCCCTGCTGCGCGATGACGATCCCGATCAGGAAGCTCATCAGCCCGATGATGCCCAGCGCGGTGACGCCGACCACCTCGAACCGCTGCACCGTCGCGTTGACTCGAAAGCGGGACGGGTGGCGCAGCAGCGCGAGGAAGGCGAGCACCGTCTCCCCCATGAAGCCGAGCAGGCCGATCAGCGTCTTGCCGGTGGTGACCAGCGCGGTGCCGATCTCCGACACCACGCGCAGGAACGGCGGCAGCGCGCGCGGCGGGATCGCGATCGGCCGGTCGGCGGCCTCGACCTGGCCGAGCAGATGCTGGCCGTCGGCGGACAGCCCGTCGATCTCGGCGCCGCGTTCGCGCGCGAACCGGTGGATCACCCACGCGCCGACGGTGTCGATCCGGTCGATGCCGCTCAGGTCGATTCGCGCGACGTCGCCGGGCAGGTCGCGCAGCCGGTCGGGCACGTCGCCCAGACGGGCGAGCGAAAGGTCGCCGGTAAAGCGCAGCGTCCCGCCGGCGGCGGCGTCGTGGTCGAAATCGGCGCGCGCACTCATCGGGCGTTCCTTGCACCACATTCGACTGGCGTCGCAAGGATAACGGTGCATAGCGTGGCCGGATGCCGCACCGCATCGCCATCTATGACATGGACAAGACGATCACCCGCGATCCGACGTGGACGCGGTTCCTGCGCCATGCGGTGCCGCGCCAGGCACCGTTGCGCGCGCTGCTGTGGCCCGCCGCCGCGCTGGCGACGCTGGCCTATGGCGCACGGCTGATCGATCGTGCGGCGCTCAAGCAGATGACGCAGCGGCTGATGCTGGGACAGGCGCTGCCCGCCGATCGCGCCGATGCGCTGGCGGAGGGGTTTGCCGACCGGCTGCTGGCGACGGGCGTGCTCGATGGCGCGCGGGCGCGGATCGCGGAGGATCGCGCGGCCGGTTACCGGCTGGTGATGGCGACCGCGTCCTACGCCTTCTACGTCGGCGCGATCGCGGCACGGCTGGGATACGACGATGTGATCGCCACCGGCAGCGCACGGGCGCCCGACGGCGCGGTGCTGGCGCGGATCGCGGGGGAGAATTGCTACGGCCCCGCCAAGCTGCGGATGATCGAGGCGTGGCTGGCCGGGCAGGGGATCGCGCGCGGCCACGCGCACGTCCGCTTCTACAGCGACCACGTCTCCGACGCGCCGGCGCTGGACTGGGCGGACGAGGCGTTCGCGGTCAACGCCCATGCGCCGCTCCGCGCGCTGGCGGCCGAGCGCGGCTGGACGCTGCTCGACTGGCGGTAGTGTCTTCCACCCGTTCCCCCTGAGCTTGTCGAAGGGCCGTCCTTCTCTTGCGCGGAAGAAGAGCGGCCCTTCGACAAGCTCAGGGCGAACGAAGGAGGGGGATGCCGCGCCGTTCACAGCGCCACGTCGACGGCATGGATCGCCACGCCGACCAGCCCGCCGACGACGGTGCCGTTGATGCGGATATATTGCAGGTCGCGCCCGACCGCATTCTCCAGCCGCCCGGTCAGCGTGCGCGCGTCCCAGCCGCGGACCGTGTCCGACACGAGCCGCACGATCGAATCGCCATAGTCGGCGGCGGTGCCGACCGCCGCGCGCCGGGCGAAGCGGTTGATCGTCGCCGCCAGCGCCGCATCCTGCTGGAGCGTGGTGCCAAGCTGGCGAAGCGCCTCGCCGAAGCGGCCGGCGATCACCGCGTCGGGATCGCGCGCCGCCTTGAGCATCGCCGCGCGCAGCTGTTCCCACACCCCCTGCCACCAGTCGCCTAGCGCCGGATTGTCGAGCAGCTCCGCCTTGAACGCCGCCACCCGCTCGCGCATCGCCGGGTCGTTCTGCAGATCGTCGGCCAGCTTCGCCAGCCCTTCCTCGGCCTTTTCGCGCAGCGGATGGTCGGGGTTGTCGGCCATTTCCCCCACCATCTTGGTCAGGCCGTCGAGCACCGCCGTGGCCAGCGTCGCGTCCAGCCCGGTCCAGCGCAGCACGCTGCCGGCGCGGGCACTGACCATGTCGCGGATGATCGGTTCATTGGCCTCGACCACGCGCCCCGCCCAGCGGACGATGCCGTCGAGCAGCGGGATATGCCGGTTCTCGGCGATCGCGGCGGCCAGCCCCTGTCCGAGCAGCGGGGCGATATCGAGCGCGCGCAGCCGCGCCGACAGCGTACTGCGCACCATCCCGCCCAGCCGTTCCTGATCGAGCGATTCGAGCACGTCGGCCGCCAGCCGCCCGGCGCCGCGCCGCAGCTTGCCCTCGCCCGAGGCGGACGGATTGGCCAGCCAGCGTCCCGCCGCACCGGCCAGGTCGAACCGCTGCATCCGCCGCGCGACGACGCGCGGGGTAAGGAAATTGTCGCGCAGGAAATTGGCCAGCGCCCCGGCGATGCGATCCTTGTTGCGCGGCACGATGGCGGTGTGGGGGATCGGCAGGCCGAGCGGGTGGCGGAACAGCGCGGTCACCGCGAACCAGTCGGCCAGCCCGCCGACCATCGCCGCTTCGGCAAAGGCGCGGACAAAGCCGATTCCGGGATGCACCGGCTGAAAATGGCGGGCGGCGATATAGACCGCTGCCATCGCCACCAGCAGCCCGGTCGCGACCAGCCGCATCCGGCGCAGCGCGGGCGGAACCGCGCTTCCGGGCAGGGTGAAAGCGCGTGGCGCGAAACTCATGGCCGAAACAATCCCTGAAAGCCGGGATTGTTCAAGCCCTCGCGCGTTATTCCGCCGGCTGCGCCCCGTCGGCGTCGGGATGGTGGTCGATCCGCCCGCCGGGCGTGTGATCGATCACCGGCTGCCCATCGTCGCCGGGACGATAGGTGAGCAGCCGGCGGCCGAGCTTCGGCCCGACCCACTTCTCGATCCCCACCGCCAGGCTGAAACTGGCCGGCACGATCACCAGCGTCAGCAGCGTCGACAGGATCAGCCCGCCGATCACCACCGTGCCCATCGGCGCGCGCCAGGAGGAATCGCCGCTCAGCGCCAGCGCGGTCGGCACCATGCCGGCGACCATCGCCACCGTGGTCATCACGATCGGCTGGGCGCGCTTGTGCCCGGCGTCGATCAGCGCGGTGAACATGTCGACGCCCTTGGTCATCTCCTCCAGCGCGAAATCGATCAGCAGGATCGAATTCTTGGCGACGATGCCGAACAGCATCAGCACGCCGATCAGCACCGGCATCGACAGCGGTTCGCCCGCGATCAGCAGCGCGATCAGCCCGCCCAGCGGCGCCAGCAGCAGCGAGCCCATGTTGACCAGCGGCGACATGAAGCTGCGGTAGAGCAGCACCAGCACCGCGAACACCATGAACACGCCCGTCGCCAGCGCGATCAGGAAGTTCTGGACCATCTCCGCCTGCCACTTGGCCTGGCCGACGGTCAGCTCGCCGACCCCGACCGGCAGGTTCTTCATCACCGGCAGGTTGTGGATCTGCTTCATCACGTCGCCGGAGACATAGGGCTTGCCGGTGGCGGGGTTGGCGGCGAGGTCGGCGCCGACCACCAGCCGGCGTTGCAGGTTGAGCCGCTCGACCTTGGTCGGCCCGGCGCCGAAGCCGATGTCGGCGACGACGCTGAGCGGCACCGATCCGCCGGTCTGGGTCTGCACCGGCAGGTTCTTGATCGTCGACAGCCGCGCCCGCGCGCTTTCCGCCAGCGCCACCCGGATCGGGATCTGGCGGTCGGACAGCGAGAATTTCGCGCTGTTCTGGTCGATGTCGCCCAGCGTGGCGATGCGGATCGCGCTGCTGAGCGCGGCGGTGGTGACGCCCAGATCGGCGGCGAGCGCCAGGCGCGGCTTGATCACGATTTCGGGCCGGTTGAGATCGCCGGCGATGCGCGGGGCGACCACCTGCTTCATCCCCGCCATCTGGTTGACCAGCTTGAGCGCGGTATCGTTGAGCAGCTTGGGATCCTCGCCGCCCAGCGTGATCGTCAGGTCGCGCCCGCTCGATCCCCAGCCGAACTGCGATCGGAAGCCGACCCGTGCATCGGGGATCTTGAGCAGCTCGGGCGTCAGGCGCCGCTCGAACTGGGTGCTCTTCTCCTCGCGCTTCTTCTTGAGCAGCGCGACCACGCGGCCTTGCCCGACGAAGGACCGTTCATAGACGTCGGTGACCTCCGGCTCCTTGCGCAGCAGGTCGGCGACGCGGGTGACCACCGCCTGGGTCTGCTCGAGCGTGGTGCCGGGCACCATCTCGATCGTCGCGGTGACGTCGTCCTGGTCCTGTTCGGGCTGGAACGTCATCGGGATCACGCCTGAAAAGGCCAGCCAGATCGTCAGCCCGAGTGCGATCGAGCCGCTGACCACCGCCGACCAGCGGTGACGCAGCGTCCACGACAGCAACCGGATATAGCCGTTCATCACCGGGCCGCCGGCGTGTTCGGCGTGGCCGTGCGCCTTCAGGAAATAGGCGGCGACCATCGGCGTGATCATCCGCGCCACCGCCAGGCTCATCAGCACCGATACGACGACGGTCAGGCCGAAATTCTTGAAGAACTGGCCCGAGATGCCCGGCATCAGGCCGACCGGCAGGAACACCGCGACGATCGACATGGTGGTCGCCAGCACCGCCACGCCGATCTCGTCGGCGGCGTCGATCGATGCCTGATAGGCGGATTTGCCCATTCGCATGTGGCGCACGATGTTCTCGATCTCGACGATCGCGTCGTCGACCAGAACACCCGCCACCAGGCTGAGCGCGAGCAGCGTCATCTGGTTGAGCGTGAAGCCCATCAGGTCCATGAACCAGAAGCTGGGGATCGCCGACAACGGGATCGCCAGCGCGGAGATGATCGTCGCGCGCCAGTCGCGGAGGAACAGGAACACCACGATCACCGCCAGGATGGCGCCCTCGACCATCGCCTCCATCGCGCTGTGGAACTGGGTCTCGGCATATTTGCTCTGGTTGAACAACAGCTCGAAACGGACCTTGGGATTGTCCTTGGTCAGCTGCTTCAGCTTGGCCTCGGCGTCGTGGAACACCGACACGTCGGACGCGCCCTTCGCGCGCTTGATGTCGAAAGAGATGACCTGCTGGCCGTTGAACCGGGCAAAGCTCTTCTGCTCGGCGTACAGGTCGCGCACCTCGGCGATGTCGGACAGCCGCAGCGTGCGCCCGCCGCCGATCGCGATCTGGGTCTGGCCGAGGGCAAAGGCGTTGCGGGCGTTGCCGAGCACGCGCACCGATTGCTCGAACCCGGAAATCTCCGCCTTGCCGCCGGCCGCGTCGAGGTTCACCTGGCGCAGCTGCTGGTTCACCTGGCTGGCGGTCAGGCCATAGGATTGCAGCTTGGCCGGATCGAGGATCACCCGGATCTCGCGATTGACGCCGCCGTTGCGGTCGACCGACGACATGCCGTTGACCGACAGCAGCTCCTTGGTGACGGTGTTGTCGATGTACCAGCTCAGCTGCTCGACCGTCATGTCGGTGGCGAGCGCGGTGAAGCTGGCGATGTCGTTGTCGCTCGCGGTATCGACGCGGCCGATCTGCGGCTCGAGGATGCCGTCGGGCAGGTTGCCGCGGATCTGCTGGATCGCGCTGCGCACGTCCTCGACCGCGCGGTCGATCGGCATCCCGATCGCCAGCTGGACGACGGTCTGCGAATTGCCCTCGGTCACCGTCGAATTGATCTCGTCGATCCCCTGCAGGCTGCGCACCGCGCTCTCGACCTGTTGGGTGATCTGGGTCTCAAGCTCGCTCGGCGCGGCGCCGGGCTGCGAGATCGAGATCCACACGATCGGGAAATCGATGTCCGGATCGTTGTTGACGTCCATCCGCGAGAAGCTGACCATCCCCGCGATCGTCAGGAACAGGAACAGGACGATCGGCGGGATCGGGTTGCGGATCGCCCAGGCGGAGATGTTGCGAAAGCTCATCGTGCGCGTGCCTTGCTGTCGTTGCCGTTCGTCACTGCGTCCTCAGCCCGTCACTGCTTCTTGAGCAGCGTCGGGATCACCTTCTGCCCCGGGTTGAGGAACGCGCCGGCGGTCAGCACGACGCGTTCGTCGCCCGACAGCCCGCTGGTGATCGCGACGCCCTCGTCGGACACTTCGCCGGTGGTGACGTTGCGGCGTTCGGCCTCGTTCCGGGCGTTGACGATATAGACGTAATTGCCCGTCGTGTCGCTCTGCACCGCCGACTGGGGCAGCTGCGGCGCGGCGGTGGTCCCGGCCGCGATGGTGACCGAGGCGAAGCCGCCCGGCCGCAGCGCCGGATCATAGGCGAGCTGGATGCGCGCGATGCCCTGGCGCGTCTGCGGATCGATCACCGGCGACATCTGCCAGATCGTGCCCTTGAACACCTTGCTGCTGCCGACCGGCATCACGCTGGCCGGAATGCCGGCGTGGAGCCGCTGGATGTCGGCCTCGCTCAACTGCGCGCGCAGCTCCATCTCGCCGCCCATCGCCATGCGGAACAGCGTTCCCGAACCGGAGCTGACGATCTGGCCCGGTTCGACCTGGCGGGTGAGGATCAGCCCGGCGGCGGGCGCGCGGATGTCGAGCCGGCGGTTGCGCGCCTGCGTCTCCTTCAGCGCCGCCTCCGCCACGCGGACGCGGGCGAGCGCGCCGTCGCGGGTCGCGGCCTTGGTCTCCAGGTCGGCCTTCGACACGAATCCGTTGCTGACCAGCTTTTGCGCGCGCTCGTAGTTCGACTGGGCGATATCGGCCTCGGACTTGGCGACGCGGATCTGCGCCGCCAGCGATTCCGCCGTCTGCGTCTGGACCGAGCGGTCGACCGTCGCCAGCACCTGGCCGGCGCCGACCCACTGGCCCGGCTCGACCAGCACTCGCGTCACCACGCCGCCTTCGCCGGCGACGCCGACCGGCATCTCGCGCTTGGCGGCCAGGCTGCCGGTGCCGGAGATCATCGACCGGATCGTCGATCGGCCGGGGACCGACACCGTCACCGTCGGGATCTGGTTGTTGCTCGCCGCGCTCTTGCCCTTGGCGGCGTCGCCGCCGGCCGCGCCGCCGCCGCGCATCACCATCGCCGCCACCGCCACGACGATGACGATCGCGACGATCGCCCCGATGATCAGCCAGCGCCGCCGGGAAGCGGGCGGTTCGCCCGGCAGGGCGGCGTACCCGCCGCCCGCGTCGCTGCCCATCATCTTCGTTTCGTAGTTCATCTGCGGCACTTCCCGTCCCACCCTGCTGGGCTTGTGTTGCGGCGGCTGTGTTACCTGAATAAGTCACCGACCTCAAGCGGATCGTTGACGAAGGCGCGGGGTCTTGGCGATTCGCCGGTCAAAACGCAATCGACCGGGGTGGCGTATGAAGGAAATGGTTGCGTTGGTGATGCTCCGGCGCAACGCTGCGCGTCAGCGCGCGGAAACAGCGCGCATCCGGACAGGAGAGATGCGATGGCTGAGCGCAGCATCATCGGCTGGCTGTTGATCGGACTGGTAGCAGGAATCGTCGGCAAGATGCTGATGCCGGGGAAGGATCCCGGCGGGATCACCGTGACGATCATCATCGGCATCGCCGGCGCGCTGCTCGCCGGATTCGTCGCCGAATCGGCGGGGGTCACCCTGCGCGGCGGCTGGGCCAATTACGGTGCGGCGACGGCGGGGGCGGTGGCGCTGCTCATCGTCTACCGGCTGACGCTGGCCCGGCGCGGGTCCTGACGTCGTTTCCGAATGTCGTTCATCGCGCGTTGGCGATCGGCGGCTATGGCCGGTGCCCAACCCTTGAGGAGATTCCGATGCGATCGATCGCCCCCGCCCTGTCCCTTGCCGCGCTGGCCGTCGCCGCCCCGCTTTCGGCGCAGGCGCAGACCGCCGCGCCGGTGCTGCTCCCGGAAGGGACGCTGCTCGATCTGACCGCGACCGGCAAGACCAGCCGCGTGCCCGACGTCGCGATCATCCGCGCCGGGGTGGTCAGCCAGTCGCCGACCGCCGCCGCGGCGCTGGCCGACAATGCCCAGCGCATGGCTCGGGTGCTGGCCGCGCTCAAGCGCGCCGGCGTCGCCGATCGCGACGTGCAGACCGCCAACATCGCCCTGCAACCCCAGTATCGCTACGCCCAGAACGAGGCGCCCGTGATCACCGGCTATCAGGCGTCGAATAACGTCCAGGTGCGGTTTCGCGACATCGGCAAGAGCGGGGCGATCCTCGACGCGCTGGTCAAGGAGGGCGCCAACCAGATTGACGGCCCCAACCTGACGATCGACCAGCCCGACGCGGCGGAGGACGAGGCGCGCACCGATGCGGTGGCCAAGGCGCGCGCGCGTGCGGAACTCTATGCCCGGGCGGCGGGGATGCGGGTCGATCGCATCCTGTCGATCAGCGAGGGTGGCGGCAATGTGCCCGGCCCGATGCCGGTGCCGATGATGATGTCGGCCCGCGCCGGGGCCGAGGCGGACAGCAAGATCGCCGCCGGCGAGCAGGACGTGACCGTCAGCGTGACGGTGCGCTTCCTGCTGAAATAGCGCGCCGGGCGGACGGCAGCCGCGCCACGCCCGTCCGGATCCCCCGGCGTCACCGGGGAAGCGATCCAGGATGGGCGGTGCGGCGCTTGGCGCGGCGTCGGTCGCAAGAGCGATGCCGGATGCCGTGAAGCGGCCGCCAACGACAAAGGGCCGCCCTCCCGTGTGGGAGGGCGGCCCTTCATTTTGCTATGACGGGTCTCGGGTTAGCGGACCGATCCGCGACGAACCAGGTTGACGATCGCGAGCAGGATCACCGCGCCGACCAGAGCGGCGAGCAGTGCGGGCAGAGAGAAATCATAGTTGTTCAGGTTCCGGTTGAACAGGAATCCGCCAAGAAACGCGCCGACGATGCCAACGATGATGTTCAGGAAGATCCCCTGTTGTGCATCCGTGCGCATGATGATGCTCGCAAGCCAGCCGATCACGCCGCCGAGTACCAGCCAGATGATTAAGCTCATGTTCTGTCCCTCCGTTGTCCGGGCCCGTTTGACCGGGCCGTCTTGGTGCACGACTCGCGACGGGAGTGATTAGTTCCGCGCGCGTTTTGAGTTTTGCACATACAAGCGCGGCCCGCCATCCTGCTCGATGACGGGCCGCGCTATGTGGTGGCGGGGGCGCCTCAGAATTTCTGCTGGCGCTCGTACAACGACCGATAATGCTGGATTCGCGTGACGCGCAGCCCCGGCATCCCCGACCGGTCGATCGCGCGTTGCCATCCGGCGAATTCCTCCGCGGTCAGGCCATAGCGTTCGCACACCTCGTCCACACTCAACAGGCCGCCGTTGACGGCCGCGACCACCTCCGCCTTGCGGCGGACCACCCAGCGGGTGGTGTTCGGCGGCGGCAGCGTCTCCAGTGTCAGCGGCTCGCCGAGCGGGCCGATCACCTTGGCTGGCCGGATTTTCTGGTTTTCGATCATCCCAACCTCAAAACTCTAGAACAAGCCCCCAGCGCCCATCCCTGGAAACGACCGATAGCGCCGGAGCTTGAACCAACCCTCAAGCGGCTCGGTAAACGCACCCTTTACTCCCCTTGATGACCGGTTAGCGCCGCCGCCGCGATCGCGTTGAACGCGCCCGCCGCCGGCGCCAGCGGCTCCGATTCGGGATCGGCCAGCGTCAGCCGGGCCTGCACCCGCGCGGTCGGGCTCGCCGCCTGCCGCGTGACGATGCCCACCAGCAGCACCGCGAGGCCGGTCGGCAGCGCGGTGACGTGGTGATCATGGGCACGGGCGAAACTCAGGTCCAAACCGGCAAATCCTGCGCAAACGGAAACGAGCGACTCGCTTAGGGGGCGAGTGCTGAAGACCCGGTAAAGCTCCCGCTTTGCGCGCGCGGCGATCCCGGTTTATGGGACGAACCGATGCTTTCCGGCGACTTCCAGCTTCCCCAGCCGCTTTCCGCGCGGCGAATCGTCGTCGCCATGTCGGGCGGCGTCGACAGTTCGGTGGTCGCCGCGCTCGCCACGCGCACCGGGGCGGAGACGATCGGGGTGACGCTCCAGCTTTATGATCATGGCGAGGCGGTCGGCCGGGCCGGGGCGTGCTGCGCCGGCCGCGACATCCGTGACGCGCGCGCGGTGTGCGACGGCCTCGGCATCGCGCATTATGTGTTCGACTATGCCGATCGTTTCCGCAGCGCGGTGATCGACGATTTCGCCGACGAATATCTGGCCGGCCGCACCCCGATCCCCTGCGTGAAGTGCAACATGGGGCCAAAGTTCGCCGATCTGCTGACGCTGGCGCGCGATCTGGGCGCCGATTGCCTGGCGACCGGCCATTATGTCCGCCGGGTGGAGGGGGCGGCCGGCGCCGAACTGCACCGCGCGGTCGATCCGGCGCGCGACCAGAGCTATTTCCTGTTCGCGACGACGCAGGACCAGCTCGACTATCTCCGCTTTCCGCTGGGCGGGCTGCCCAAGAGTGCGGTGCGCGCGATCGCCGCCGAACTGGGGCTGGGCGTCGCCGCGAAGCCCGACAGCCAGGACATCTGCTTCGTCCCCGATGGCGATTACGCCGCCGTGGTGCGAAAGGCGCGCCCCGATGCCGAGACGGCGGGCGAGATCGTCGACGAGCGCGGGCGGGTGCTCGGCACGCATCGCGGCTTCATCCACTTCACCGTCGGCCAGCGCCGCGGGCTGGAGATCGGCGGGCTGGCCGAGCCGCTGTACGTGATCCGGCTGGAGCCGGACACGCGCCGCGTCGTGGTCGGGCCGCGTCGCGCGCTGGCGGTGGCGGCGGCGCGGATCGCGGCGGTCAACTGGATCGGCGGCGATTATCGGGGGCCGGTCACGGCAAAGGTCCGTAGCCTGGCGCGCCCGGTCCCGGCGCGGCTGGAGGGCGATCGGGTCGTGTTCGACGCGCCCGAATATGGCGTCGCGCCGGGGCAGGCGGCGGTGCTCTACGCCGGCGATCGCGTGCTCGGCGGCGGCTGGATCGCCGAAACCGAACGCGCCGCGACCGCGCTGTTCGACACCGCGGCCTGATCGAGAGCCCCACGCCCCGTTCGCGCTGGGCCTGTCGAAGCACCGCCCTTCTTCGTGCGTCGGGAGGTTGTCACGAGGAGGCGGCTCTTCGCCGAAACTCAAACCGAGCGGGGAAGGTCAGGCGCGCGCCTAGCGAAAGAAATGATCGATCACGCCGCTGGCGATCCGCGCCGGGCGCAGCGTCTTCGCGTCGAGGCAGCACCAGCTCGACTTGACCTCGGCCAGCACGTCCTCGCCGCGCCGGATCACGGTTTCGTAGAACGCCCGCGCACCCTGCACCTTTTCGAGCAGGACGGTGGCGATCACCTCGTCGTCGAGGAAGGTCGGCTTGCGATAGGTGATCTCATGCTTGAGCGCGACCCACAGGTGCGCGGCCACCGCCTCCGCCGGGGCGAGCTTCTGCCAGTGGCTGACCACCGCGTCCTGCACCCACTTCAGATAGGAGGCGTTGTTGACGTGCCCCATGAAGTCGATGTCGGCGGGATCGACGCTGACGGCATAGCGGTGGGGGATGGCGGTCTTCACGCGCGCAACATAGCAGCCCGCCCCCCGGTTTACGAGAGCGTCAAGCGTGGAAAACGCCCTCGATCACGGTGACGCAGCGCCCGCCGAGCACCACCGTGTCGCCGGCCATCCGGCAGGCAAGCGCGCCGCCGCGCGTACTTGCCTGGAACGCGCTGAACCGGTCGCGCCCCAGCCGCGCCGCCCAATAGGGGACGATCACCGCATGGGCCGACCCGGTCACCGGGTCCTCGTCGATGCCGGCGCCGGGGGCAAAGGCGCGACTGACGATGTCGGTGTCCGCGCCCGGCGCGGTGACGATCGTCAGCAGGTCGCCCTGTGCCGCCAGCGCGCGGAAATCGGGGGCGGTCGCGCGCACCGAATCCTCATCCTTCAGCACCACCACCGCATAGCGGCGCGGGTGCCACAGCGTATCGACCACGTCGGCCACGCCCAGCGCGGTGATCACCTCGGGCAGCGCGCGCGGCGCCGGCGTCCAGGCCGGCAGCGCCATCGCATAGCCGTCACCGTCGCGCGCCACCTCCAGCACCCCGGCCTGCCGCGTGGCGAATCGCACCCGTTCGCGCGCCGGATCGGCCGACAGGACATGGTGGCCGCTGGCCAGCGTCGCGTGGCCGCACAGCGCGACCTCGACGGCCGGGGTGAACCAACGCAATTCATAATCCGCCGCCCCGCTCGCATCGGGCACCAGATAGGCGGTCTCGCTCAGGTTGTTCTCGGCGGCGATGCGCTGGAGCAGCGAGTCGTCGGGCCACGCGTCGAGCGGCATCACCGCCGCCGGATTGCCGGCGAACGGCCGGTCGGCAAAGGCGTCGATCTGCTCGAACGGGATTTTCATGGTGGCCGTCACAGCCGCTTTCCGAACCAATGGGGGGTGACGTCCGCCTCGACCAGCGGGTTGTCGGTGTCGACATGGCCCTGCGGGTCGACGTGGATCAGCACCTCGACCTTAGGATAGGCGTCGCGCAGCGCGCGTTCGACCCCCTCGACCACGTCGTGCGCCTGGGCGACGGTGATGTCGCGCGCCACCTCCATGTGGAACTGCGCGAAATTGTGGCTGCCCGACCGGCGGGTGCGGAAGTCGTGGATGCCGAGCAGCCCCGGCTGGCGCGCGGCGACCTCGATGAAGCCGCGGCGCTCGCTTTCGGGCCATTCCTTGTCCATCAGCTGGTCGATCGCGTTGGACGATGCCTGGAACGCCCCCCACGCCAGCCACAGCGCGATCGCCACGCCGAACACCGGATCGGCGCCCGACAGGTGGAAATAGCGATCGAGCACCAGCGCGGCGATCACCGCGCCGTTCAGCAGCACGTCCGACTGGTAATGGACGTTGTCGGCCATGATCGCGACCGATCCGGTCTGGCGGATGATGCGGCGCTGATACCACAGCAGCACCATCGTCGCGGCGATCGCGATCAGCGACACGACGATGCCGAATTCGGCGTCCTGGCTGGCGGTGGGGTGCGCGAATCGATCGACCGCGCGCCACGCGATTCCGGCGGCGGACGCGGTGATCAGCGCGACCTGGAACAGCGCCGCCAGCGCCTCCGCCTTGCCGTGGCCGAAACGGTGGTCGTGGTCGGCCGGCTCCCCCGCGACCTTGACGCCGTAGAGGGTGACGAGGCTGGCGAGCAGATCCAGCCCGGTGTCGGCCAGGCTGCCGAGCATCGCCACCGATCCGGTCTGCCACGCGGCAAAACCCTTCAGGCACAGCAGGAAGCACGCCATGCCGACGCTGAACAGCGCGGCGCGGATCGCCAGCGGGATGACGCGGCGGCGTTCGCTCTCGGTCATCATGACGGACGTCTCATCGTTCGCGCCTCACGGATAGAGCAGCCATGCGGACCAGTCGCCGTCGCGCCGGCCGAACAGCTGGCGGTGGTGCAGGCGGCCCGGCCGATCTTCCCAGAATTCGATCACGTCGGCGACCAGGCGATAGCCGCCCCAATGCGGCGGGCACGGCACGTCCCGCCCGGCGAAGCGCGCCTCCGCCTCGGCATAGCGGTGTTCGAACGTCGCGCGGCTGTCGAGCAGCTGGGACTGGTCCGACGCCCAGGCGCCAAGCTGCGATTCGCGGCCGCGCGTCGCGAAATAGGCCGCGCTCTCGGCATCGCTGGTGAACACGACCGGCCCCTCGATGCGGATCTGCCGGCGCAGCGATTTCCAGTGAAACAGCAACGCCGCCTGATCGTTGGCGCGAAGATCGTGCGCCTTGCGGCTTTCGCGGTTGGTGTAGAAGACAAAACCGTCCGGGCCGTGCCCCTTGAGCAGCACCATCCGCGCCGACGGTCGCCCGGTCGAGTCGGCGGTGGCCAGCGTCATCGCGTTGGGATCGTTCGGCTCGCTCGCCTGCGCCTCCGCGAGCCACCGATCGAACAGGGCAAAGGGGTCATCCATCCGCGCCCTTTAGACCAATGGGAACGACTCTTCACCCCATGCTTTGAATCGGCTTCGCAACGAAGAATCGGCTTCGCAGCGAAAGGGGATGCACCGCGATGGCAGCACGCGCCTATTGGCAGGGACAGATCCGGCTCGCGCTCGTCTCGATCCCGGTGGAGATCTACTCGGCGACCAAGTCGGGCGCGCAGATCGCCTTTCACCAGATCCACGAACCGTCGGGAAAGCGGATCAAATATGAGAAGGTCGTGCCGGGCATCGGCGCGATCGACACCGATGAGATCGTCAAGGGTTACGAGCTGGAGAAGGGCGAATATGTCCTGCTCGAGCAGGACGAGATCGACGCGGTCAAACTCGAGTCGAAACGCACGCTCGAACTGACCCGGTTCGTCGACGCCGACGAGATCGACGTGCTCTATTACGAACGCCCCTATTTCGTCGTCCCCGCCGACGATCTGGCCGAGGAGGCGTTCATCGTGCTGCGTGAGGCGCTGCGCCGCGCGCGCAAGGTCGGGCTGGGCCAGCTGGCGATGCGCGGGCGCGAATATGTCGTCAGCCTGAAGCCATGCGGGCGCGGCATGGTGCTCGAGACGCTGCGCTACGCCGATGAGGTCAACAAGGCGCAGGGCTATTTCCGCGACATCCCAGACGACAAGCCCGACGAGGATCTGCTGGCGCTGGCGACCACGCTGATCGAGAAAAAGACCGCGAAGTTCGATCCCGGCGTGTTCCACGATCGTTATGTCGACGCGCTGCGCCATCTGATCGAGCGGAAGGCCAAGTCAAAGGGGCGCAAGATCATCGAGGACAAGGATGACGGGCAACCGCGCGGCGGCAACGTCGTCGATCTGATGGCGGCGCTGAAGAAATCGCTGGAAAAGCCCGGCGCGGCCTCGCCCGCGAAGAAGGCGCCGGCGCGCAAGGCCCCCGCGCGCGCAGCGGCCAAGAAACGTGCCTGAGGCAGACCCCCTCGCGCGCTACAACGCGAAGCGCGATTTCGCGAAGACGGCGGAGCCGGCGGGCACGATCGCGCCGGGCGCCGGCCACCGCTTCATCGTCCAGAAACACGACGCCACCAGGCTGCACTGGGATTTCCGGCTGGAGATCGACGGCGTGCTGAAAAGCTGGGCGGTGACGCGCGGCCCCAGCCTCGATCCGCAGGAAAAGCGCCTGGCGGTGCGGACCGAGGACCATCCGCTGTCCTATGCCGATTTCGAGGGGACCATCCCCAAGGGCGAATATGGCGGCGGCACGGTGATGCTGTGGGACGACGGCCAATGGGCGCCGGTCGCGGGCAAGTCGGCCAGGGATCTCGACAAGGGACACCTGCATTTCCGGCTCGAAGGGCAGCGGATGAAGGGGGAGTGGCTGCTGATCCGGCTGAAACCGCGCGGCAAGGAAAAGAACGAGAACTGGCTGCTGCGCAAGATCGACGATGCGGCGGCCGGCGGCACCGACGCGCTCGTCGAGGAAGGGCTGACCAGCATCGCCACCGGGCGGACGATGCTGGAGATAGCGGAAGGGGCGAAGCCGCGTCCCGCACCGCGACGCAAGGCGGCGAAGCCGGCCACGCCGCCCGCGCGCAAACGATCGCGTGCGGCGGGCAAGCCGCCCGCATTCCGCCCGGTCCAGCTCGCCACGCTGGTCGACGACGTTCCCGCCGGCAACGGCTGGCTGCACGAGATGAAATATGACGGCTACCGCGCGCTGGTCGCGGTCGGTGGGGGAAAGGCGCGGGTGTTCACCCGCCATGGTCACGACTGGACCGATCGGTTCGCCGGCATCGCCGCCGCCGCCGCCGCCCTGCCGGTCCGCAGCGCGCTGATCGATGGCGAGGCGGTGGCGTTCAAGGACGGCAAGCCCGATTTCTCGACGCTTCAGGCGGCCCTGTCCGACGGTGGCGGCGATCTGGCGTGGTTCGCGTTCGACCTGCTCGAACAGGACGGCGAGGATCTGACCGCGCTGCCGCAGGTCGAGCGCAAGGATCGGCTGCGCGCGCTGCTCGACGGCGCGCCCGATCCGCTGCGCTATTCCGAACATGTCGTCGGATCGGGCGAGGCGCTGTTCGCGGCGATGTGCCAGGACGGGTTCGAAGGGGTGGTGTCGAAACGCGCCGACGCGCCCTATCGCGCCGACCGCACCCGCGCGTGGCTCAAGGCGAAATGCACCCGCCGGCAGGAATTCGTCGTCGTCGGCTGGACGCCCAGCGACAAGGCGCGGCGCGGCTTCCGCGCGCTGCTGCTGGCGGTCAACGGGCCGGACGGGCTGGTCTATGCCGGAAAGGTCGGCACCGGGTTCGACGCCGATACGATGATCGACCTGCGCGAACGGCTCGATGCGCTCGCGGTCGACGCGCCGCCGGTCAAGGCGCCGCGCGCGGCGGTGCGTGGCGCGCATTGGGTCAAGCCGGACCTGGTCGCCGAGGTCGCCTTCGCCGAATTCACCGCCGACGCGGTGGTGCGCCACGCCAGCTTCGTCGCGCTGCGCGAGGACAAGCCGGCGGACGAGGTGGTCGCCGAAACGCCCGCCGCCGCCCCCGAGCCGACGGCGCTGCCGGTCAGGATCAGCAGCCCGACGCGGGTGATCGACCCCACCAGCGGACTGACCAAGGGCGGGCTGGCCGACTATTACGCCGCGGTCGCGCCGATCCTGCTGCCGTGGCTCGCCGACCGGCCGATCAGCCTGGTCCGTTGCCCGCAGGGGCGCGCCAAGCAGTGCTTTTTCCAGAAGCATGATGCCGGATCGTTCGGCGACCATGTCCATCACGTCGACATCCGCGAGAAGGACGGATCGGTCGAGCCCTATCTCTATGTCACCGACCTCGCCGGGGTGCTGGCGTGCGTCCAGATGGGGACGATCGAGTTCCACGGCTGGGGCAGTCGCGTCGCCGACGTCGAAAAGCCCGACCGGATGGTGTTCGACCTCGACCCCGACGAGGGACTCGACTTCGCCGAGGTGAAGAAGGCGGCGGAGGAGCTGAAGCAGCAGCTCGCCGACATCGGCCTGACCAGCTATCCGATGCTGTCGGGGGGCAAGGGCATCCACGTCGTCGTGCCGCTGAAGCCGCAGGCGGAATGGCCGGCGGTCAAGAGCTTCGCCGAACGTTTCTCCCGCGCGATCGCCGAGACCCAGCCGGACCGCTTCACCGCCAACATGGCCAAGGCGAAGCGCAAGGGGCGGATCTTCCTCGACTATCTGCGCAACCAGCGCGGCAGCACCGCGGTGCTGCCCTATGTCGTCCGCGCCCGCGCCGGCGCGCCCGTCGCCGCGCCGGTCAGCTGGAGCGAGCTGAAGGAGATCGACAAGGCGGGCCATTTCACCGCGCGCGACGCCGCCGCGCTGATCGCTCGCGCCGACAGCCGCACGCTGGAGCATTGGGGGATATCGGCACAGGTGCTGCCCGACCTTTAGCGCCGCTTTCTGTTGCACCGCCGCACGCTTTGTGGTCCTTGGCCGCGCGACACGATTGGGGCGGATGTGGCGAGTTCTTCGGGCAACGAAAGCCTGGTCGACGCGAGCGCGATCGCGGCGCGATGGATCGCCGATTATTGCGGCGGCCGCGCCCGCGTCGACGTGCTGTGCGCCGCGCAGGGGGACGCCGCCGACGCTTGGCGGATCGCGCTGGAGGAGCTGGCGGCGGTCAGCGGCGGCGCGCTCGACGATGCCCGCGACCGCGTCCAGCGCCACGCCGGCGACATCGGCACCGGCTTTCGCGTCGCCGGGGAGCGCGCCGAGCGGCGGTGGCCGCTGTCGCCGATCCCGCTGCTGATCGACAGCGGCGAATGGGCCGGTATCGCCGCCGGAATCACCCAGCGCGCCGAGCTGATCGAGACGATCCTGGGCGATATCTACGGCCCCGGCATGCTGGTCGATCACGGCCATCTGCCCGCCGCGCTGGTCACCGGCAGCCCGTTCTTCCTGCGGCCGATGGTCGGGCTGGCCCCGCCCGGCGGCCATCACCTCCATTTCTATGCCGCCGATCTGTGCCGGGGGCCGGCGGGCGACTGGCGGGTGCTGGCCGACAACACGCGATCGCCGATCGGCGCCGGCTATGCGCTGGAAAACCGGCTGGCGGTGGCGCGCACGCTGGGTGGGCTGCAATCGCGGCTCAACATCGAACGCCATGCGCCGTTCTTCGCCGCGTTTCGGGAGGGGCTGGCGGCGGTGTGTCGCCGCGCCGGGCCGCGTATCGGGCTGATGACGCCGGGCCGCTACAACCCCAGCTATGCCGAACAGGCGCATCTGGCGCGCTACCTCGGCTTCCTGCTGGTCGAGGGTGCCGACCTCGCCGTGCGCGACGATCTGCTCTACGTGCGGACGATCGCCGGATTCAAGCGCATCGACGCGCTGTGGCGGCGCGGCGATCCGCGCCTGCTCGATCCGCTGGCGTTCGACGCGACCTCGACGATCGGGGTGCCGGGGCTGATCGATGCCTGCGCGGCGGGCAACGTCGTGCTGTCGTCCTCCCCCGGCGCCGGGGTGGTCGAGAGCCCGGCGCTGCTCGCCTTCCTGCCGGCACTGGCGCGGCGGCTGACCGGGGACGACCTGCGCATCCCCAATGTCGCGACCTGGTGGTGCGGCGGCGATGCCGAGCGCGCGCAGGTGATCGATGAACTCGAATCGATGGTGATCGCGCCGGCGTTCGGCGATCCGCCGCTGGGCCTGCCCGACGGCAAGGCGGTGCTGGGCAGCGCGCTGACCCCCGCACAGCGCGCGACGCTGATCGCGGACATCGGCCGCCGCCCGCAGGATTATGTCGGGCAGGAGATTGTGCGGCTGTCGACGATGCCGGCGGTCGGCGAGGACGATCGGCTGGCGCCGCGCCCGTTCACCCTGCGCGTGTTCGCCGCGCGCGGGCCCGACGGCGCGTGGACCGTGCTGCCCGGCGGCTTCGCCCGGATCGGCGAGCATCCCGACGAGCGCGCGGCGGTGATGGGGATCGGCAACTGGTCGGCCGACGTCTGCATCCACGGGCCGGAGCCGGTCGACAAACTGTCGCTTCTGCCGCCGGGCGACAGCGTGCAGCTGCGCCGAAACCCCGGCACGCTGCCCAGCCGCGCCGCCGACAATCTGTTCTGGCTGGGCCGCTATCTGGAACGGGGGGAGGCGCTGCTGGCGGTGATCCGCGTGCTGCTGGGCCATTCGATCGGCGCCGATGCCGGCGCGGCGCTGTCGCCGGAGACGCTGTGGCGGCTGGTCGGGCTGATCGAGGCGGCGCAGGCCGCGCCGCCGCCGCCGTCGCTGCGCCGGATCGAGCTGACCCAGTTCGCCCGCGTCGCGATGGAGGGCCTCGACGGCTTCAGCGTGCGCGCGATCAACCGGCAGGCGCGCGGCATCGGCCAGGGATCGCGCGACCGGCTGTCGGCGGACATGATCCGGCTGCTCGACGCGCCGTTCCCGACCACCGGGCACATGCTCGACCGCGCCGGCTCGCTCCAGCGCCGCTACGCCGCGCTGTCTGGCCTGTCGGCGGAGCATATGGCGCGTACCGACGGCTGGCGCTTCCACGATCTCGGCCGCCGGATCGAGCGGGCGGGCGCGGTGGCGGCGGCGGCGCGCGCGCTGGGCGGCGCGGACGCCAGCGTCGACGACATCTCGACGCTGCTCGACCTCTCCGACCGCCAGATCAGCTATCGCCAGCGTTACCTGACCGGCATCGCGCGGGTGCCGGTGATCGATCTGGTGGTGCTCGACCCCGGCAATCCGCGCGGGCTGGCGTTCCAGGTCGCGGCGATCGCCGATCACCTGAAGGTGCTGCCGGTGCTGTCCGACGATGGCCTCGCCGAGCCGCAGCAGGCGCTGGCGGCCGAGCTGGGCGCGCGCATCGCCACCGCGCGCGCGACCGATCTCGACGAGGCGTGGCTGCGCGATATCGAGCTGCGGCTGGCCGCGCTGTCGAACGCGATCGCCCGGCGCTATTTCCTCCAGGGATCGGAAGCGTTGCGCGCCGGCGGGCTGACGCTGGCATGATGCGCTACGCGATCCGCCACGTCACGCGCTTCGACTATGCCGATCCGGTCGAGTTCGCGCGGCAGAACCTGCGGCTGAAACCGATCCTGTGGTCGGGCCAGACGCTCGACGATTACGCGCTGAGCGCCGAGCCGGGCGGGCGCACCTATCCCGCGCGGGCGGAGGCGGGGCTGGCCAACGTCACCCGGCTGGTGGTCGAACGGCCGACGCGCACGCTGACGATCGAAAGCCGCGCCACCGTCACCGTCGATCGCCCGCTGCCGATGCCGTCGCCCGACGATCCGACGCTGGCCGAGGTCGCGGCGCTGGCCCGCGCGGTGCGCGACGCCGGGCCGGCCAGCCCGGCCGCCTATCTGTTTCCGTCGCCGCGCATCCCGCTCGACCGTGCCATCGCCGATTGGTGCGCGGCCGACCTCGACCCGGATCGCGGCGTGCTGGAGGCGGCGATCGCGCTGGCGCGGCGCATCCAGCGCGACTTCGCCTTCGATCCGGTCGCGACATTGGTCGACACGCCGCCGGCCGAGGCGTTCGCGCACCGGCGCGGGGTTTGCCAGGATTTCGCGCAGATCATGATCACCGGCCTGCGCGCGGCCGGGATGCCCGCCGCCTATGCCTCGGGCTATCTGCGCACCTTGCCGCCGCCCGGCCAGCCGCGGCTGGTCGGCGCCGACGCCACCCATGCCTGGGTGCTGCTGTGGTGCGGGCCGGCGCTGGGCTGGGTCGGGCTCGATCCGACCAACGGCATCTGGATGGCCGAGGATCATGTCGTGATGGCGGTCGGCCGCGACTATGCCGACATCGCCCCGATCGACGGCGTGATGCTGGGCAGCGGCGCGGCGACGATGACGGTGTCGGTCGACGTCGCTCCGCTCGATCCCCCGGATACGGGGAAGGCGTAAAGGAGAATTGCGCTCAGCCGCCGCTTGACCCACATAGGCGGCGACATGGCAGATCCTTATGCAACCCTGGGCGTCGCGCGCGGCGCGTCCGCCGACGAGATCAAGAAAGCGTATCGCAAGCTCGCCAAGGAGCTGCACCCCGACCGCAACAAGGACAATCCCAAGGCGTCGGAGCGGTTCAGCCAGGTGACCACCGCCTATGACTTGCTGACCGACAAGGACAAGCGCGCCCGGTTCGATCGCGGCGAGATCGACGGCGACGGCAATCCGACCATGCCCTATGGCTTTGGCGGCGGTCGCCCCGGCGCGGGCGCGCGGCCGGGCGCGGCGGGGTTCGACGCCGGCGGCGATTCGGGCGACTTCACCGATATCTTCGAGGGGCTGTTCGGCGGCGGCCAGCGCGGCGGCGGATTCACCGGCGGCTTTGGCGGGTTCGGGCGCCGCCCGGCGGCGAAGGGGGCCAATGTTCCCTATCGGCTGGCGGTGACGTTCGAGGACGCGGCGACGCTGGCGGCGCAGCGGGTGACGCTGCGCGACGGCAAGACCATCGACCTCAAGCTGCCCGCCGGGGTCGAAAGCGGCACCCAGATGCGGCTGGCGGGCAAGGGCGATCCCGGTGCGGGCGGCAACGGCGACGCGATCGTGACGATCGAGGTCCAGCCGCACCGATTCTTCGTCCGCGAGGGCGACGACGTCCGGCTCGACCTGCCGGTCAGCCTGGCCGAGGCGGTGCTGGGGGCGAAGGTGCGCGTGCCGACCGTCGGCGGCGCGGTGATGCTGTCGGTGCCGAGAGGGTCGACCTCGGGCAAGGTGCTGCGGCTGAAGGGCCAGGGATTTCACAAGAAGGGCGGTGGCCGCGGCGACCAGCTCGTCACGCTTTTGGTCGATCTGCCCGTGGACGACGACGCGCTGATCGAGTTCGTCGAGGGGTGGCCCGGCAAGGACCGGGGGAACCCGCGGGGGTGGATGGGCGTCTGATCGGGCGTGGCCGAGGTTTCGCCCCTGTCGCCCGAGGGGCGTGCCGAACATCCGAAGAACGAGCGGCGGCTCGATCGGCACCGCCCGTTCGTCTCGACGTGGGAGATCGTCAAGCGCGCCGCGATCGGCGTGTACAACGATGGGTTCATCCACGCCGGCAACCTCGCCTATCTCGCGCTGTTGACGGTGTTTCCGTTCTTCATCGTCGCCGCCGCCATCGCCTCGCTGCTCGGGCAGGGGCCGGAGACCCAGCACGCGGTGGCGTCGTTCCTCCACGTCCTGCCGCCCAGCGTCGGCGATATCCTGCGCAAGCCGATCGCCGACGTGCTGGCGGCGCGGCAGGGCACGCTGCTGTGGCTGGGGGCGCTGGTCGGGCTGTGGACCGTCGGCAGCTTCATCGAGACGATCCGCGACATCTTTCGCCGTGCCTACGGGGTGAAGGCGACCCGGTCGTTCTGGCGCTACCGGATCGGATCGGCGCTGGTGACGATCGGATCGGTGATCCTCGCGCTGGTCGCATTCCTCGTACAGGGCGTGATGCTGGCCGCCGAACAGTTCGTCTATCGGCTGGTGCCTCTCGCCCAGGATCTGGCCGGGTGGATCGGTGTGTCGCGGGTGATCCCCGGACTGGTGATGTTCGGCGCGCTCTACATGCTGTTCCTGTCGGTGACGCCGGGCAAGTACCGCGTCGGCGGGTGCCGCAAATGGCCGGGGGCGTTGTTCACCGCGCTGTGGTGGATCGGGATCACCGCGCTGTTGCCGGTGGCGCTGGCCAATTTCGCCAGCTACGACCTGACCTATGGCAGCCTGGCGGGGGTGATCGTCGCGTTGCTGTTCTTTTATCTGGTCGGGTTGGGGCTGGTGTTCGGCGCGCACCTGAACGCGGCACTGGCGGAGCCGGACCTGAACGGTCTAAAAGCGACCGCGACTAACCAGGAGAAGGCGGTGGCGGCGTGAGCGGTTTGATGAAGGGCAAGCGGGGACTGGTCATGGGCCTCGCCAATGATCGGTCGCTGGCCTGGGGCATCGCGCAGAAGCTGGCCGAACAGGGCGCGGAGCTTGCCTTCAGCTATCAGGGCGAGGCGATCGAGAAGCGCGTGCGCCCGCTCGCCGAACAATTGGGGCAGGATTTCCTGATCGATTGCGACGTCAGCGACATGGCGGCGCTGGACAAGACCTTCGCCGCGCTGGGCGAACGCTGGCCGGCGATCGACTTCGTCGTCCATGCGATCGGCTTTTCCGACAAGAACGAGCTGCGTGGCCGCTACATGGACACCAGCCTCGACAATTTCCTGATGACGATGAACATCAGCGTCTATTCGTTCGTCGCGGTGGCGCAGCGCGCGGCGAAGCTGATGGCGCCGGGCGGCAGCCTGCTGACGCTCAGCTATTACGGCGCGGAAAAGGTCATCCCGCACTATAACGTCATGGGCGTGGCCAAGGCGGCGCTGGAGACGAGCGTGCAGTATCTGGCGGTCGACCTCGGCCGCGACGGCATCCGCGTCAACGCGATCTCGGCCGGGCCGATCAAGACGCTGGCGGCGTCGGGCATCGGCGATTTCCGCCTGATCCTGAAGTGGAACGAGCTGAACTCCCCGCTCAAGCGCAACGTCACGATCGAGGACGTCGGCGGCGCCGGCCTCTACCTGCTCAGCGATCTGGCATCGGGCGTCACCGGCGAGGTCCATCACGTCGACGCCGGCTACAACGTCATCGGCATGAAGGCCGAGGACGCGCCCGACATCGCGCTGGTGTGAGCTACGAGATTCGCGCGGCGACCGGCGGCGACGTCGCGGTCATCGAGGCGCTGCTGCGCGCCTCCTTCCCGGAGGAGGCGGAGGCGTCGCTGGTCCAGCGGCTATGCATCGACGGCGACATGGTGCTGACGCTGGTCGCCAACGATACGATCACCGGCACGCTGGCGGGGATGATCGCGTTCAGCGCGATGACGGTGGAGGTCGGCGGCCAGAGCGTTTCCGCCGCCGCGCTCGCGCCGATCGCGGTGGCGCCGCGCTATCGCGGGCAGGGCATCGCCGACCTGCTGATCCGCACCGGGTTGCGCGATCTGGCCGGCGCGGGCGTGGTGCTGTGCTTCGTGCTGGGCGATCCGGCGCTGTACGGCCGCCACGGCTTCAGCCGCGACTGGGCCAACGGGTTCGAATCGCCCTATGCAGGCGAGCATTTCATGGCCCTGCCGCTTCAGGACGGCGCGATGCCGTGCGGTGCGCGCGGGCGGGCCGAACACGCGCCGGCGTTCGCGGCGCTGGGGGATTCCGCGTGAGCTACAATCATTTCGGCCACCTGTTCCGCTTCACCACATGGGGCGAATCGCACGGGCCTGCGATCGGCGCGGTGGTCGACGGCTGCCCGCCGGGCATCGCGCTGTCGGAGGCGGACATCCAGCCGTGGCTCGACAAGCGCCGCCCCGGCACGTCGCGCTTCACCACCCAGCGGCGCGAGCCGGACGCCGTCCGCATCCTGTCGGGCGTGCATGAGGGGCGGACCACCGGCACCCCGATCAGCCTGATGATCGAGAACGTCGATCAGCGATCAAAGGACTATGCCGAGGTCGCCCGCGCCTATCGCCCCGGCCACGCCGACTATGCCTATGACGCCAAATACGGCTTTCGCGATCCGCGCGGCGGCGGACGGTCGTCGGCGCGGGAGACGGCGATGCGCGTCGCGGCGGGCGCGGTGGCGCGGCTGGTGATCCCCGACGTCGCGATCCACGGCTGGGTCGAGGCGATCGGCGGCGACGCGATCAACCCCGCCAATTTCGACCCGGCCGAAATCGAT
>Ga0182736_1000462_pt1 | contig 62686 bp, 50 predicted proteins | sample eDN5th30CKraftBY_FD_128882 | JGI IMG/M metagenome (GOLD analysis project Ga0182736, IMG submission 128882) | Enriched backyard soil microbial communities from Emeryville, California, USA - eDNA 5th pass 30_C Kraft BY (version 2) (version 2) | ecosystem: Environmental > Terrestrial > Soil >... | reverse complement strand
GTTGCCGCGCTGCACGACTTGCTGAGCGATGTTCGGCAGATCGAACCGGGGTCGTCGGGCCGACCGGCAAATCTCGCCGCTGACCGGCCTCACCCGGCACTGCCGATCGCCGATTCTTGCGTCAGAAATCGGCTCGATTTTGCCAATGACTGCTCAGGAAGCGAACCTGTCCTCGCTATCGACCACATTTTCCGGTCTAGCCAGGCGCGGCCACTTATCATGTTCATAAGCGATATCATGTCGCTCAACCCAGCCGGGTATTCCACAGGACCAAGTGGCGGAGGATCGTGACCATGGAAAAGAGCCGTCTGATGGGCTACTTGGCAACCATCCTGATGACGGTAGCACTGCTGCCCTCCATCGCGCTGGGTTTTCAAGTGTTGCCCCGCATTAGCGACGTTGACCGCACACTATCGGGCCTGGGCAGTAATCGGATCATCGATAGCTTGGGCCAGTGGATTGTTTCCAATGCGATTCCCATGATCAAGAGCCCGGTTCATGAGGCCATCACCCTCAACGCCCTCGACTGCGTGGCTGTGGCGGGCATGGAAAAGCAGTGTCTGACCGACGAAGCGATACGCGTCAATCAAGTACTCCTTTATGGTGTGCGCTGGCCCGACGATCCGCCATTCGCACTGAATCGCGCATCGCCGCCTCGTATTGCAGGTTGCGACTCCAAGGTCACGCTGCGCTCAACAGCCCAGCCCAAGTGCTGGCAGGGCCTTTTCTCTGATGCCGACAAGGCCGCCAAGCAGCGCATGTCTAGCAATCCCGGTGAGCCGGCTTTCGGCCCGGGAGAGTATCTCTTGTACCGGTCGCATTTCGGCGATCTGCAGTTTTTTCATTCCATGGCTGCGTACGACGGCGAAACTGCAGCAGATACGCAGCGTCGGATGCGGATGTGGGCGCAGTTCCTATGGGGTGTGGCAACGAAAGCGATTCCGACGGATCGCTTCATACGAAATCTTGGCGTCGACCAACTAGAGATTTATTTCCCGGGCGACATGACGGCCACGAATCTGTTCGCCACCGGTATCGTCGAGGTCCGGAAGGACCTCGACAAAGTCGCAATGGGAGTGCTGCTGCACATGCTCCAGGACAGCTTTTCCCAAGCCCATGCTGGTCGGAGCTCCGAAAGCGGTGCCATGTGCGAAGCCATTCCACGATTCGCACAGCCGGGTAGGATCAGTCAGTTCTACAGCTATGCCGGACAAGTTGGGAGCCTGCACGACCACGAAGACACCTTCAATGCGTTGGGCTTGCAAACGCTGCAGGTCAGCCCGAGCGTCGTGGATGCCAGCCGTGCCTTCCTGACCTTGTGGAAGGAAAACGCTCCGTGGAGCGAGGCGGAGAAGTACTTTGATTGCGCCTTCGCGTTGGAGGCGCCGGATACCGGGGCTGGACCCGGCCCATTCGTCCGCTGAACCCTGATCTAGAAGGCATGCGGGATTCTGCGGCTTTTGTGGGAGTGACTTGCAGCAAGCTCACGAAAGAAGCCCCATCGAACGCCAGATGGGGCTTCGATCCGTGTACTCAGTTCACGTCGCCTTCCGGTGACGGAACCTCAGGCTGAGAGCCCGGCATCAGCAGGCATATGTCCAACATGCCGTTGACGTATCCACATACCGACACGACGGACCACCATGCGCCGCTGCCGGGGCCGCCCGGGCCGCCACCTCCACCTGAGCCGCCCCCGCCCGGCGGGTTGTTGGCGGGTTGCCGAGGCTGTTGACCTTTGCCGGTCCAGCTGTGAGGCCCGTCCCAAACATAGTTGACGCATACCGTCGCGTTGCAAATCATGATTGAGTCGCCTATCGCGAAGCCATAGGTCGCCAGCTGCTCGAGGCGCACGTTTTCCAGTGTCGCCAAGGTCGTGCCCGCGGCAGAGGGCTTCCCATCGGGAATCGGGGATGCTACGCCGCAAGAAAGGCACTCGACGGTCACGTGTGTCGCGCTGGCTACCGCAGGCACGAGAAGCATCACTGCAACGACCATGCATTTCATAAGACCTCCTTTTCCGTGGATTGACAGCTATCGGCTTGCGCAGTACTTCGCGTAGAAGGAAGCGGCGTACCCTTTGGCTCTGGCGACTTCCTCGATGGTCAAGCCATCGCGTTGTCGTTGTTCGCCGACCGGATCGAGGATGCCGCCATCCAACATGACCTGTACCCAGTAGTGGGCGTAGGCCATGGTTGGATTCCTGGTGGTTCCCCTGCCGGTCTCGTAGAGGCCCGAGAGCTCAAAGAGCGCTTCCGGGATGCAGCGGTGTGCTGCGGAAGTCGTGTATCGAAGCACGCGTGTGTTGTAGTCCATTGCTCGTTGCGGATCGTCGAGAACCTCCTGATAGGAGGGGCGAACCGCTCGCGAGTAGAGCAGTTGTGCGTAGGGATCGCCTTGCTCGGCGGCACGCTCGAGGAACGCCTTGTAGGCCGCGACGCGGGATGGGTCGACATTCGCACAGTTCTTGGCGGCCTTCTGAATGCGGTCGAGCACGAAGTCCGCTTGAGCGATGTCGTTCGCGTTGTGAGACGTGGTGGGGCCGCTCAAGGCCGCGCGGGCCTGCGGTGACTCGAGGAATGCGCATTCGGCCAGGTCGATGTAGAGCTGGAGCGAGGCTCTACCTGAACCGGCAGCGGAGTCCTTCTCCAAGACTGGCATGCGTTCGGCCAATGGCGCGTCTATCGGTGCTGCGGCGAATTCGGCAATCGATGGAGCTGCGGCGCCCGTCCCAGGCAGCGGTTGCGTAGCTTCCTCCACAAGCTGAGAGGCAGAGGGTCCCTCGAGCTGCGTCGCCGAGCTGGCCGGCGTCACCTCTGGATCGCGGCCGGCTGGCGGGGACGTATCCTTTTGAAAGGAGGCGGCAATCCATCCCGCTGCGGCCGCGATGAGGATCGCCAAGGCCAGGGTGGAGAGCCTTCCGACCCTTTGCCGGCTAGCGCCCATTCCTGTCTGCCTGCTTTGGCCTTCCATGTTTTGCGAGCCTTCGGAGGAGATGGCTGTGGACTGACGAGTTTTGCTCGGATGCACTCCTCAGCCGGCGTCTTGGATAGTGCGCCGGATGGTACATGAAGGCGATCCCCCATGAGGCGGGCGCGTCTTCCTCGGCTCCTCGCGCGCAGGCGAATCTGACACAGGCTTCCGAATCTGCTCGTTCGACGATTTCGCAAGTTCGCGTAAGAAATTTCCTACACGATGTGCAGCGCCCTAGGCGGCGTGAGCATGACTGCGCTGTTCTTACCGCGCCAATCGCAACCCAGTCATCTGCCAGCGCGCCGAAGCCGGAAAGAAGTTGCGATAGGTCGCGCGCGCATGGCCGGCCGGCGTCAGGCACGAGCCGCCGCGCAGCACGTACTGGTTGACCATGAACTTGCCGTTGTACTCGCCGATCGCGCCGTCGGCGACGCGGAAGCCGGGGTAGGGCGCGTAGGCCGATTGCGTCCATTCCCAGACCTGTCCCAAGCCTTCGCCGCTCACTGCGCACGGGTGCAAGGCTTCGCGCGCCGGCAGCCGTGCCATCGCCTCGGTCCAGGCGTATTCCCATTCGGCCTCGGTCGGCAACCGCGCATCGGCCCAGCGTGCGTAGGCGTCGGCCTCGTAGTACGACAGATGCGACACGGGCCGGCTGCCATGCAGCGGCAGCGCGCCGTACAGCGTGAATTCCTGCCATCCCGCGTCCGTGCGTCGCCAGTACCACGGGTGCTCGAGCTGCTGCGCGCCGCGCCAATCCCAGCCGTCGGCCAGCCACCACTGTGGCTGGGTGTAGCCGCCGGCTTCGACGAACTCCAGAAACTCACGGTTATTGACCGGCCGATTGGCGATCTCGCTGCCGGGCAGAAAAACCGCGTGCCGCGGCCGCTCATTGTCGAACGCGAAGCCGTCACCGGCATGGCCGATCTCGTGCACGCCTCGCGGTACCGGCAGCCAGTCCAGGTCGGTTTCCGGTGCTGACTCGGGCGCCGCCTCGGGCGATTCGTACGCGGGCCACAGCGGATGGCACGACAGCAGATGCTTGATGTCGGTGAGCAGCAGCTCCTGATGCTGTTGCTCGTGTTGCAAACCAAGTTCAACGCGCTCGGCCAGCGGCGAAGGAAGGTCACGCGTCAGCAGAGCCTGCATGCGTTCGTCGACGGCCGCGCGGTAGTCGAGCACACGGGCCAGCGACGGTCGTGTCAGCAATCCGCGTTGCGCGCGCGGATGACGGTCGCCGACCTGCTGATAGTACGAATTGAACAGCACGCGGAAGTCCGGATCGAACGGCGTCTCGTGTTCCAGCAGGAAGGTCTCGAAGAACCAGGTGGTATGCGCCAGATGCCACTTGGCCGGGCTCGCGTCGGGCATGGATTGCACACAGGCGTCCTCGGCCGACAGCGGTGCAACCAGCCGCAGCGTGCGCCGGCGGACGGCGTCGAAGCGCTGCAGCAGGTCAGGCATGGGCATGCACCATCGCAAACCACTGCTGCCGATCGGTCCAGACCTCGCCGGGCGTGAAGCCGGCTCGGGTCAGCATGCTTTGAAAGCGCGGCAGCGCGTATTTGTAGCTGTTCTCGGTATGGATGGTCTGGCCCGCAGCAAACCGGCGTGTGCCGCCGGGCCAGCTCACCGTCAGTGCGCGGCGTGCACGCAGGTGCATCTCGATGCGCGAGTGGTCTTCGTTGAAGAACGCGAGGTGGGCCCAGTCGTCTTCGTCGAAATCGCTGCCGATCAGCCGGTTCACATGACGCAGTACATTGAGATTGAAGCGTGCCGTAACGCCCTGCGCGTCGTCGTAGGCCGGCTCGAGCCAGTGCAGCGGCTTGGGCAGGTCGATGCCGATCAGCAGCCCGCCACGCGGACCGAGCAGCCCATGCATGCGCCTGAGCATCGCCAGCGCATCGGCCGGATCGAAATTGCCGATCGACGATCCGGGGTAGAACAGCAGCCGCCCGTCCAGCGGCAGGTCCGAAGGCAGGCGCACCGGCCGGGTGATGTCGGCCTGCACCGCGCGCGCGTCGAGGCCCGGAAACTCCTCGGCCAGGCGGCGCACGGCTTGGCGCAGGAAGTCGCCGGCGATGTCGACGCCGACGAAGTGGCGCGGCCGCAGGCGGCGAAGCAGCACACGCACTTTCTCGCAGTTGCCGGCGCCGAGCTCGATCAGCACCTGATACCCGCTTAGCGCCTGCGCCATGGCCGGTCCGGTGTCGGCGAGGATCGCCGCCTCGGTGCGCGTAGGGTAGTACTCGGGCAATCGCGTGATCTGCTCGAACAGCTCGCAGCCGCGCGCGTCATACAGGTACTTCGGCGAAATGCGCGCCTGCGGGTCAAGCAGGCCATCTCGCAGATCGGCGTGGGCCGCGTATGACGTCGGCCGCGCCCGGATCGGGCCGGTGACCGTGTCGATGGAGCGGAGCATCGTAGTCGCTCTCCTATGTCCGTGCCGGCCTTGCGACCGAAGCGATATGGGCGCGCAACCCCGGCGGTCGCGTCGGACGGGCCCGCCGTGATGCACAGCCCGTGCCCGTGAAGAGCGCCCATGAAACGACATCCAAGATGAACGCGGTCGATGTCGTCAGCTTGGGGTAGCGCGATGGGCTTCGGCCAGCGGCGTTCGTCCCGATCCTCTTCGGCATGCCTGACGCCGGCTTGCTCGTCCTAACGGCTCCAGACGAGCGAGTCCGGCCTGGCTGTGGCACGCTCTACGCAGCGCCGATCGGTGCGCCACATGAAGGCTCATCCAGCTCCGCCGGGCGTCTCCGTGCAAGCCATTGCTTCACCGTCGACGTTTCATTCTTCTGAGCGAACCGCCTGGTCATACGCAGCCGACGCTTGATTGCTCGCTGCACTGCTCTCGTCATAGCGAACTCGGCAGGACCGCTGTCGAGAACGGCGATTTCCGATGCGTCTTAAATATCCGCCTGGCGCGAGCTGCGCCGATGGTGCGATCGGCTGCCAGCGCAGGGCCGTGTCGCGAAAGAGGGAGCTCTTGGCGCGGGCGATGCGGCATCGCCTCAGTCGACGACCGGAAGGTGGACCTGATCCCTTTCGACGCCCGCCGATCGCTCACTCTCCAGCAGCTCCGCCAGCAGCACCTGCGGCGTACTCCCGGCGATCGACCGAAAGTCCGCGATCAGATGCGCCTGGTCGTAATAGCCGGCATCGGCCGCGATCGTGGACCAGTTGATCCCGCGTCCGGATTGCGCTGCGTGCACCGCGTGCTCGAAGCGCTTGAGCCGCGCGTAGGTCTTGGGACTGACGCCGAGTGTCCGCTGCAGCACGCGCCGCAAGTGGCGCTCGCTGATGCCCAGCTCGCATGCGACCGTCGTGACGCCGGACACCTGCAGCCTCTCCAGCGCCGCGTGCAGGAAACGCGGTATGGCGCCGATGACCGTCGTGCGGACCGCTCGTTCCGAGATCGCTCTCTCCAGCAGCATGACGGCCGCGCGAGTATCGGGCTCGCCCGCAAGCTGCTCGCGCAGGCGTTGCGTCCTGGCGTATCCCCACAGGTCTTCGAGCCCGATCGGCCGACCGACCAGTTCCGCCGCGGGCATGCCCAGCACCGCCTCGTACATACCGGGCCGCAGCCGGGCGAGTACCGCGCGGTGACCGCCGCGGATGAACTTGCGCAGCACACGCTTGCCCGGTCCCATCGCATGGACGTCGACACCGCCCGGCAACGTAGGGCCGAAGCGCGCGACCACCTGAGCCTCCACATGCGGCAGTGCGACGCGCTGCCGGTCGTGCCTGAAGTGGCTCACCGTCGTCGCGACGATCGGACACGCAGCGCCGACAGCAGGCGTCTCGGCGGGCAGGGCGAGGATCGCGGACATGGGGCATTGTGGTCGTCCGCTCGGGCGCCACGCAAGCCGGCAGGCGATGTCCGTTTTCTCCAATTCCACGCGGCAGGCGCCGGCTATCGTGGTCCGCATGAACATACTCGTGACCGGCGCGACCGGAAAAGTCGGAAGCAGACTCGCCAAGCGACTGCTGGAGCACGGACATGCCGTGCGTGCATTGGTGCGTGACCCTGCACGGGCCGCCGACCTCGGCGAACTCGGCATCACGTTCGTGACCGGCGATCTGATGCAGGCCGATTCGCTCTCGGCTGCCGTATGCGGCGTGGATGCCGTCGTGCACTGCGCGGCGTTCTTCCGCGGCGCAACGCCCGAGCAGGCGCATGCGGTGAACGATCTCGGCACGCAGCATCTGGCGCGGGCCTCTTGCGAGGCCGGCGTGGGGCGTTTCGTGTTCACGAGCACCGGCCTGGTCTACGGGCCGAACGGCGGCGGCCTCGCGCACGAAGACGATGCCTGCATGCCGGTCGATGCCTATCCGCAGAGCAAGCTCGCGGCCGAGCGCATGCTGCTGTCGGTCGACGGCCTGGATGTGCGCATCCTGCGCCTCCCGTTCGTCTACGGCGACGGCGATCCGCACATTGCCGACGTCGTGCCGTTCATGCGGACCTTCTCGCCGGCACAGCGCATGTCGATCGGACACCATGCCGACGTCGCGCAGGCCGTGATCCGCTTGCTCGATGCGCCTTCTCCGACGTACCGGATCTACAACGTCGTCGACGACGACGCGCCCGATCTGGCGACCCTGTTCGCCTCGGTGGGTCAGCCGCCGCCGGACGGCACGACGCCGGAGCGTGGCCAGGCGTTCGCGGCGTTGCTCGACGGCCGCCGCATTCGCGACAAGCTCGGTTTCCGGCCGCTGTTTCCGCGCCTGAAGGATGCGATCGACGCCGGCCGTGCGTGAGCGAAGCGAGGCGGTGTTGGTGTTCAATCTGTGCACAGCCCGCGCGATTGAAATGGTTCGAATTGGACCGCCGGCGACAATAGCTCTTCGGCAGTGGCCGAAGACGCGTATGTATGCCTACGCAGCAGGGCACTGAGTCGACGGATTGTGCGCGCTTCAATTCAAAGCCCGGGATGATCTCGCGAAGTTTGAGCGCTTCGTTCCTCGCCGCGTTCGCATCTGGTCGCGCAGTTGGACTGTTCCACTCCTGGGCTTTTGCTAGTATGCGAAGCAGGAAGAGCCAGTGCTGGGGGGCACATGGGACGCAGAACGGGGATCGTGGGGGTGCTTGTCAGGGCACATGCGCAGTCGGTCAGGGAAGCCAATGCGCGTGAGCGTGCAGCTGCTGCTGCACTGCGGCGCGCTGAGCAATGCCGGGCGGCGGCAGCACGCGCCAGAGCGGCGGAGATACGCGCCGCTACGGCACACGATGCACGAATAGCTAAAGCACGGGAGCGCGCGCAACGACAAGCGATACAAGCGCACCAGCAGCGCGCGCGTGACGCCGTACAGGCCGCCCATCTCGACGCTGCGGCCAACGCGGAGGCGTTGACGATTGAAGTCGCGGAAATGGTGGAGGCGCTGCAGAGTCTTTTGGCCGCCACGCTTCAAGTCGATGATCGAATCGAGTTCGACTCTCTCCGAATACATGATTCGGGGCCGACATTGGTCTTGCCCAAGTTGACTTTGCCCGACTACAAGCCCAACACCTCGCTGAAGGATCCTGCGCCGCCCGGTCCACTGGACGAATTGCTGAGAGCCCAGGTCAGGCCGATGTCATTTTTCGAGCGGCTTCTCGGCTTGAAAGGTCGGTACGAGAAAGAGGTGACCAAGATCCGGACAGATCATGCGATCGCGGTGTGCGCCCACGATGAAGCTGTTGCGAAGAATAACGCCGTTCGCGCTGCGCATCGCGCTGCTTACGACAATGATGTGTTGGAGCGCAAGCGTGCTCATTCTGTGGAGGTCGCGGACGTCAGAGAGCGCCATCGCCTTGCGATGGAGTCTTTTGCGTCGAAGCGCGCCCAGCGTGACGAGGAGGTCTCGAGTCTCGAGCGTGCGTACAAGGAGGGCGAGGTCGAGAGCATCGTGCTTTACAACGAGATGGTACTCGGCAACTCAGACTATCCGCCAGGCTTTCCCAGCCAGTTCCGTCTTGCCTACGTAGCGGAGAGCCGGCAACTGGTCATCGATTTCGAGCTGCCGACACCGGCTATCGTGCCTGCTGCCGCGGAGTACCGATATGTGAAGGCACGGAAAGAGGTCGATGTGAAGACCCGGAAACCCGCAGAGACCAGGGCCATCTATCGGGAACTCGTCGCGCAGACTGCTTTGCGCACGCTCCATGAGGTGTTCGAGGCCGATCAAGGCGGTCACCTCGATCTCGCCGTATTCAACGGCTACATCAACAAGGTCGATGAGACGACCGGAAACGACATCCGTCCGTATCTGATCTCGGTGCGCGTCTCCAAGGAGACCTTCCAAGCTATAAACCTCGCTCGGGTCGATGCTCAAGCCTGTCTGAAGAATCTGGGGGCGCAAGTGTCGGCGCAGCCCGAGGAAGCCAGGGCCATTCGCCCTGTGATCGAGTTCGATATGGTCGATCCACGCTTCGTAGAAGGGACCGATATCCTCGGCCAACTCGACGCTCGGCCGAATCTCATGGATCTCAGTCCATCCGAGTTCGAGGCGCTGGTCGGCAACCTCTTCACCGAAATGGGTCTGGAAACGAAACTGACCCGGTCAAGCCGGGACGGCGGTGTGGATGCGATCGCGTTCGATACTCGGCCGGTTCTCGGCGGCAAGGTCGTGATCCAGGCCAAGCGATATCGTGGCACCGTCGGCGTGTCGGCCATCCGTGATCTTTACGGGACCCTGCTCAATGAGGGGGCAAAAAAAGGAATCATCGTCACCACGAGCAGCTATGGCAGCGACGCGTACAAGTTTGCCGACGACAAGCCACTGGAGCTCATCGATGGTGGCGGTCTGCTCTATCTGCTCGAGGGCATCGGCCGACCTGCACGTATCATCATGCCGATCGACGAAGGGTAGGCTTCAGTGCGAGTACGTCGAGAGATCGCCGTCGTTTCTGCGTGAATTCATGATGTATGTTGTCCGGGGGAGTAGGTGTCGTGGCGAGAGGGATAAGAGGCCTGGTGTTGTGGATGTTCGCGCTGATTCTCGTGATTCCGCCGGTTTATGCCAAACCTCCGGGCAACTATGGCTTCGGGCCGCCGCCCTCGTATCCGGACGTGGTCGTGAGGCTGGTAGGCGGCGCGCCGGCGGAGTCGGAGTGGGCGAACATCCGCGTTACACGACCCGAGGCGGCGTGCCTGGAGCGAGGTGGTTTTCGACGCGACGTCTGCGGCTACGTTCTTTGTGCGAGCTTGCCGAACCGCTATGAAGGCGAGTATTGGATAACCGTCGGATATGGCGTATGGGAGCAAGGCGCCACCAAGCGCTGCCCTCGTCCAGTTGCCGAGTCGGAAGCTTGGCGCGGTGATCCGCCCGTACAAGTTCGTCGCTTCTGCGACGTGCAGCCGAAGTTCTCGGGATGTCGGCGGACCAGTTCGGAAGGCTACCCTGAGCTATCTATCGAGGACAGCCGAAACACGACCTTCGCCGAACGAGTCGAGAGGGACAACGCCGCGCGCGAGGCAGAACTGATCGCCCAGAAACGCAAGGAGGCTGAAGCGCTTGCTCAGAAGCTTCGCATCATGGCATCGCTCCGCGCAGCGCAATGGCAGGCGGTTATCATAGAAAACGAAGCACGCGGCCCCGCCGCTGTCTATGCAGCGCTTGCTCGCGCTGTGTACTCCAATTGTAGAAGCTATGCGGATGACGTGTTCGACATCGATGTTGAGCCGGGAGAACTCGAGGTCAAAGGACTTAGCGCTTGTGCCTCTGAAGCCGAGGCGTTGTTGCTCGAACGCGTCAAACCGGCTGTCGCGAGCTCTAAGACGGTCTCGCTAACTGAGCAGGTCAAGGGTTTACACGGTTACGCCATCGCTGGCCTGCGCGCCCTTGAGAACTATCGGCAGTCCATTATCGAAGCGAGACAGGATCGATCCGCCAGGATGTCCGGTATCGATGAGCGCGTTGCACGTATCGAGCTGGAGTTGCCCTGATCGTCCGAGCTCAGCGCCTGCCACGACTACTCATCTTTTCCGCATCGTCGAGCCAATTCGCGCCCTTGTTCTCGAGGAAGAACACGTACACGAACAGCGATACCGCGATCACCGCGGTCACGTAGACGGCGAACTCGATGACGTGATCGGTGCGCAGGGCGGCCTGATACAGCAGCGGCGCGGTGCCGCCGAACGCGGAATTGGCCAGCGCATAGCCGAGGCCGACACCGAGCGCGCGGACGTGGGTCGGGAACAGCTCGGCCTTCACGACGGCGTTGATCGAGGTGTAGCCGGTCAGGATCACGAACGCGACCGCGAGCATCGCGAACGCCGGCAGCCAGTGCGTCTGCTGCGGCAGCGAGACCACCATGAAGCCGGTGTACAGCACGCCGCCGATGCCGAAGAAGACCAGCAGACGCTTGCGGCCGATGCCATCGGACAGCCAGCCGCCGATCGGTTGCAGCAGCATCAGGAACGTCAGCGCGATCAGATTGATCACGACGCCGGTCATCGCGTCGCCGCCGGCGAACAGGCTCTGGACCATCTTCGGGCCGATCACCGAATAGGTGTAAAACGCGAGTGTGCCGCCGGCCGTGATCAGGAAGCACAGCAGCAGCGGACGCCACTGATGGACCAGCAGCTCGCGCATCGAGCCGGACCTGCGCGCGCGTCCGGTGCGCGCGGCCTCGATCGCGTCGGACTCGAGCGATTCGTCCATCGTGCGCCGCATCCAGAACACGACGATCGCCGCGATGCCGCCGATCGCGAACGCGAGACGCCAGCCCCATTGCGCGATCTGGTCCGCGTCCAGGCAGGTCAGCATCACCAGCAGCGTGCTCTGCGCGAGCACATGGCCGCCGACCAGCGTGACGTAATGGAACGAGGACAGGAAACCGCGGCGGCCGGGCAGGGCGGCCTCGGACATATAGGTGGCGCTGGCGCCGTACTCGCCGCCGGTCGCGAAGCCCTGGACGAGGCGCGCCAGCAGCAGCACGATCGGCGCTGCGACGCCGATCGTCGCGACGGTCGGCGTGACCGCGATCGCGAACGAACAGCTCGCCATGATCGTGACCGAGACCGTCAGCGCGAGCCGCCGACCGTGGCGATCGGCGAAGCGACCGAAGAACCAGGCACCGATCGGCCGCATCAGGAACGTCATCGCGAAGATCGCCCAGATGAACAGCGTCGCGTTCTTGTCCTCGGGGCTGAAGAACTGCGACTCGAAGTAGCTCGCGAACACCGAGTAGACGTAGACGTCGTACCACTCGACGAGATTGCCGGCCGACCCCTTGAGCGTGTTCGATACCGAGCGGCGCAGGCGGGCGCGGGCGTCGAGTGCGTCGATCGCGCTGGAAGAGCCGGACGCAGTCATGCGCAAGCCCGATCGCCGACGTGATCGCGCGGACGTTCGGTGGTCATGGCATCGCCGACCCGGTAAGCGGTGGCCGAAGTCGGCACCGATGCAGCGGCTCGCGCGTCATGCGCACGAAGCGAAGTGCGCTGCACTCGGTTCGCGGCATGCTCTTGGCCGCTCCCGTCGGATAGCTCACCCCGTATCGCCCCGCACCCGCTGCACGCGCGTCCGATATGCGCGCCCGTTCTCGCCGCTGATCCGCGAGGCGCGCGTGCCCTTGATCTCGTCGACCTTGCGATCCGAGCCGGTCACCGGCTGGGCATCGACGGCGGTTTCGCGTTCGAACGCGTGCGACTTGTCGGTGTTGCGGTAGTAGCGGTACAGCGCCCAGTACAGCGCGGTCGCGCCGGTGGGGCCGAGTGCCAGCAGCCAGAGTCCGTTGTCGTCGCTCATGAGGAAGCCGCCAGTATCCAGAGCACGATGCCTTCGATGAAGGTGCCGACCGTCAGCGCGGCCGTCAGCAGTTTCCACTGCTGTACCGGCACGCTGCCCATCGTCTCGCCGGTGCGCCCGTTGACGGCGATGTAATGCAGCAGGCCGCCGTTGCGGCCGGGCTGGTGATACGAGTACAGCCAGACCGGCAGATACATCGACACCCAGCGCGTGCCGTGCACCTGGAGCCGCTCCTGCTCCCAGCGCACGCCGCGGTCGTAGCGGCTGGTCGACGACTCGACCTGGGCGCGCGCGATCGACAGCAGCTGGTCTTCCAGGCGCGGCCGCAGATGCTCGACGTCGCGGTTGCGCTTCTCGGACGTGAAGCCGACCAGGTACGAGGCGTTCCACTTCACGGCGTTCTTGGTGTCGAACGGCAGGATCGTGTTGATGATGTTGTTGGTGTTGACGCGCGTGTCGAGATCGCCGCGCTCGGCCGAGGATTCGAGCGGCAGGTCGTCGACCGTAAAGTCGACGTGGCGTTCGATCTGGTAGATGTCGGCGTCGTAGTAGGTCTTCTTGTCGTTGCCGGTCCCGCGCGTGTACTCGCGCGTCTTGATCTCGCCCTTGCCGGCGATGTCGGCGCCGGCATTGCCGTCGACGATCATGTACGGCAGGTAGACACCGACGACGTTCTCGGGCGTGAACTGCTCCTTGAACGCCTTCAGCGCGAACATGCGCCGCTTGTCGACGAACTGGCGGATCCGCGCGACCGCGTCGTCCTTCCTGATGTGGAACGGCAGTACCGCGTCGGGCACGGCGCCATTGGCGATCTGCTCGTTGATGCCGAACACGTGCCGGCACCAGTGGCAGCGCGCGGTCATCGTGCTCTCGGTGTTGATCGTGACCTCGGCACCGCAGGCGGTGCACTTGAAGCTCATCAGGCTGGCAGCGTCGGCGGCGATGTCGCGCGCGCCGGACGCGATGACCGTGCCGCGCAGGTCGCGCAGGCCTTCGCCGAGGCCGAACGCCTCCTCGACGCGCGCGCCGTCCCACTCGTTGCGGCAGTACAGGCACACCAGCAGGTCGGTGCCGGGCTTGTGCCGGATCTCGGTGCTGCCGCACTTCGGACAGCGGTTGATGCCGTCCTTGAGCTCGGCCGAAGCGGTGTCGATCGCGGCGGGATCGGGCGCTTCGAGCTCGTCGCGGATCGATCTGGGCAGCGTCGCCGGATCGATCGGCTGGCTGCCCGGCAGCGGCGGTACGTCCTGCGGCGAACCGGGGCCGGTCACCGGTGCAGCCGGTGCCGGCGTCTTGGGATCGGACATGGTCGCGGTGTGTCCGGTGGTGTCAGAGACCCAGCGCCTTGGCCTTCAGCGCGTCGTAGTCGGCCTGCGTGATCAGGCCGAGGTCGAGCATCTCCTTGGCCTTCTTGAGCCGGCCGACCGGATCGTCGGCGGCCGGTGCGGCCGGCTGCTGCAGATTGCCGATGCCGCCGAGCATGCCCGAGGCCATGCCGACGCCGACCAGGCCGGCCGCGCCGCCGTTCTCGCCGGCGGACTGGATGCCCTGGGCGACGCTGGCCTGAAGGTTCGAGTTGCCGCGCGAGCCCGACAGCGCGTCGGCGCGCTGCACGGTCTTGAGCAGCTCGCGCGTGTTGGCGTCGTATTCGATCGAGACGATCGCGGTCTTGACGATCGCCAGGCCGCGGTCGGACTTCCACTGGTAGGCCTGTTCGACGGCGTCGGACAGGCTCTTGGCGAAGCCGAGCGAGTCCTGCTGCAGCTTGGTGATGCGATTGCCCTTGGCGGGATCGTTGCTGTACAGGCTGAAGGCCGGCGCGAGCGAGCTGACGACCTCGTTGAACAGCTGGCTGGCCGCGGCATTGTCGAGGTCGGTGAAGTCGAAGACCTGGCCGGTCTGCAGATAGGCGGCCGGCACGAAGTTCTTCACGAACAGGATCGGGTCGACGATCTTCAGCGTGTAGGAGCCGCGCGTGACCGCGCCGACCTGGGTGTTGAGGAAGCCGTCGTCCCAGTAGATCTCCGACTGCGTGCCGAAGCGGTTGTCCGGCAGCTCCTTGAGCGAGACGAAGAACGCGGCCTGCTGCGAGCCGGGCTGGCCGCCGAACTTGAAGCGCTCCCAGCTCTGCCAGATCAGCGGGCTGACGATGCCGTCGCCGGCGAAGATCGACTTGGAGTTGATGTCGTCCGAGCGCCACTCGTAGCCGCCCGGCTCGGCGACGAAGCCGGTCAGCGCGCCGTCCTGCATCAGCAGCAGGCCGTAGCCTTCGGGCACGACGATCTTCGAGCCGTTGGTGATGATGTTCGAGGAGCCTTTCGTGTTCGAGCCGCGTCCGGCGTTGGTGCCCTGCGGCACGGCCGCGAACAGCGCCGCGGTCGCCGGCAGGCCGGCCGGCACCGTGTAGAAGTCCTTCCACTGGTCGGCCAGCGTGCCGCCGATCGCCCCTACCGCTGCCTGTATCAGACCCATGACGACTCCTGCGTATTCGTGGCCGGGTACGGTCCCGCCATGCCGGCGCACTATACCGTCGCCGGCGCACGGCGCGGATGGCGCCGCGAAAACTCCGGTGGCAGCGGAGACGCCTCGACGGCGCGGTCTGAACGAGCCGCCGAACGCGGACGCGACGGCGGCCGGCCGGCTGCGGTGCCGGGCTGCCGCCTCTCGCGGTCGCCGGACCGGCGACCCGCCCGGGCGATCGCCAGACGCGCCGGCGGTCGCGGTGAGCTCCGCCGGTTTCCATGCGTTTCAAAGGCTTGCTGAAAATTTGCCGGCGCCGTCCGCCGCGACGGCCGGCAGCCGCCCCGACGCCGCGGCGGATCGCGCAAACGATCGTGTCACCGTTTGCCCAGAGCTTCGCGTATCGATCAGAAGCACGGCCTCTCGAGCGGCGGCCGCTGCCACGACAACGACGACGAAGAGCCGGGTCCACCGGGAGGGCACGATGCAAACGATACGAACGACAGTCGGCGGCCGCGTCATGGGTGCGCTGATCGCGACACTCGCGGTGATGGTCGCTGCACCGGCCGCTTACGCCGCCGGCGCGGCGCCCGAAGGAGGCGCGACCTCGCTGACCGCGGTGGTCGGCCGCGTGACCGATCCGGCCGATCTGTTCACCCCGTGCCTGCAAGGCTCGACCAGCGTCGACCTGGCGCCCGGCGACCAGGCCGTGCTGTGCGCGTTCATGCACAACGGCAGCGCCGAGGATCTGTACTTCCACGAGTTCAGCGATGCGGCGCTCGGCCTGGTCGCGCCGATGAGTTCGTTCTTCGTGCCGGCCGGCTGGGATTTCCCGCTGCCGCTGATCGTACCGTTCACGGTCGGCACGCAATCGCAGACGCGCCGGCTGACCTGGCGCGCCGAGCACGCGCGCAGCTCGTTCGACTGGACCGTGCAGGACGCGTCCGGTCCGGCCGACCGGATCTTCGCCGACGGCATGGAAGCGGGCGCGCCGCCGGCGCGGTTCGTCGACATCTCGGCGATCGGCACCGATCTGGGCGCGCTGCAGGTCGGCACCTACGTGCCGATGCCGTTCGCGTTCCGCTTCTCCGACGATCTCTACGACGGCCTCGTCACGACCGCCTGCATCACCGCCAAGGGTGCGATCAGCTTCAACCAGGACACCTGCTTCATGGACGGCTTCAACGATCCGCTGGCGACCTCGACGGTCGCGGCGTATCCGCCGTTCGTCGCGCCGTACTGGGACGCGCTGTACGCGGCGGACGGCCTCGGGCGCGTGCTCTACGCGACGCTCGGCCAGGCGCCGGACCGCAGGTTCGTCGTGCAGTGGAACGGCATGGGACACGAGGGCGTGCTCGATCCGAGCGGCAACGATCTGACGTTCCAGGCGGTGTTCCGCGAGCGCGACGGCGCGATCGAGTTCAACTACCGCACGACGGCGTTCGGCGCCGGCAATGCCGCGATCGATCGCGGCGCCTCGGCGACGATCGGCCTGCAGTTCGACCGGTTCCGCGCGAGCCAGTACTCGTACGCGACGCCGTCGCTGCACGACGGCATGTCGATCGTCTGGACGCCGCAGTTCAGCACGCTGTTCACGGCAACGGCGCCGCCGGTGACGATCAACGTCGGCCGTCCGGAGATCTCGACGCTGCCGTCGGCCGCGCAGGGCCTGGCCGCGACGCTGCCGTCCGGCGGCGCCGGCAGCGTGCCGCTGCAGATCGTCAACCGCGGCAACCGTACGCTGGAATGGCGGCTCGGCGAAGCGGCTGCGACCGCGCACATGCCGGCCGTGCCGGCACCGACCGCGTTGGCGGCCGGCGACGCGCCGATCCGGCGCATGAGCCGCCGCCGCGACCGGCAGGCGACCGAAGGCACGGTCACGGTGCCGGGTGTCGCGATCGCGCTGGTCGACAACGGCGACGGTACGAGCAACCGGCGCATCGGCAGCTTCGATCCGGTGCATCCGGCCGGCGGCGTCTCGGCATTCCTCGACATGCCGGTCACGTCGACCTCGACGTACGTCAGCGCCGACTTCCCGTCGAACGACTTCGGCACGCTGCGTACGTTCTCGGGCACGTTCCACTGGTTCGATCTGCTCAGCGGCGCCGAGACCACCAACGCCTACACGCCGGTCCTGCACAACGTGCCGCCGGGCCTGCTGCCGCGCAGCTTCATGCGGGCGCTGCAGTGGGATCCGGTCACGCAGCGCAGCTTCCTGAGCGCCTCGACCGTGTCGGCCGACGGTACGCGCTGCGGCGGCACGCTGTTCAGCATGGAGTTCTCGAACCCGCTGGCGCCGACCGGCGTCTACGTCGGCACCTCCGAGACCGGCACCGACTGCATCGGCAACGTCGCGATCGACCGCAACGGCCTGATGTACGCGATCGGTCTGCCGGACGGCGTGCTCTACGCGATCGACAAGACCACCGCGCAGGCATTGCCGATCGCCGCGATCGACGTCGACATCGACGCGTACTGGCCCGGTGCCGATCTGGTCTTCGATCAGGCCAGCGGCGAGCTCTATCTGGCCGCTTTTTATCTGGTCAACAACGAGGCCTCGCCGATGCACCTCTATCGCGTCGACCCGATCGACGGCACGACGACATCGCTCGGCACCGCGCCGGCCGGCACGTTCATCGAGACCTTCGCGATCGCCTCGCGCGACGGCAACCGCTGCGCGACGCCCTCGAGCGTGCCGTGGCTGTCGTACGCCACGCCGAGCGGAAGCACCGCGCCGGATCCCGAAGGCGATGATCCGAGCACGGTCCAGGTGCTGATCGACGCGGCCGGCCTGCAGCCCGGCGCCTACCAGGCGACGCTGTGCATCGCCAACAACGACCCGACCTCGCGTCGGCTGGCCGTGCCGGTATCGCTGACGGTCCAGTGAATCCGTTCGCGGGCGGCCGGCTCGACCGCGCATGCGGTCCGGCACGTATCGGCGGGCGACGGCGTGCCGCCGCCCGCCTCGCCGTGAGCGCAATGCTCGCGATGCCGGCCGGCGCGGCGCCGCCGTACGCGAGTGGCATACTGCGTCCCGCCGAGTCCGGCGATGGGGACGCCATGTCCGCTCACGAGGTCGATCCTGCCGTTGCGCGCGCGATGGACGATCTGCTCGCGCGGGCGCGCGACGGCGATCCGTCCGCGCTCGACGAGCTGCTGCCGCTGGTCTACGCCGATCTGCGCGGCATGGCCGCGCGGATCATGGGCCGCTGGCGCGGGCAGGACACGCTGCAGCCCACGGCCCTGGTCCACGATGTCTTCCTGCGCCTGGTCGAGGCCAGGGAGCCGGTCCGCCTCGACGACGCGGCGCATTTCTTCGGCCTGGCCTCGCGCATCATGCGCCAGCTGCTGGTCGACCGCGCACGCCGCAGCGGCACCCACAAGCGCGGCGACGGCTGGACCCGCGTCGAGTTCGAGGAGGCACTCAACTGCCCCGAGCTGTCCTCGAGCGAGACGACGCTGACCGTCGACAAGGCGCTGGACGCGCTGGCCGACGTCGACACGCGCCTGGCGGCGATCGTCGAGCTGCGCTTCTTCGCCGGTCTCAGCGTGCCGGCGGTGGCCTCGATCCTCGGGCTCGACAAGCGCACGGTCTACCGCGACTGGGCGCTGGCCAAGATCTGGCTGCGCGAACGCCTCGAGCCGTGAGCGACTCCGAGCGCACCCGCTGGCGGCGCCGTCTGCGCGACGAGTTCCATCGTCTGCTCGAGCTCGCTCCGGAGGCGCGCCAGATCCGCTACGCATTGCTCGCGCAGGAAGACGCGCGGCTGGAGGCCGAGGTGCGCCGCCTGGTCGGCATCGCGCTGGAAGGCGACGCGCTCGAGGACGAGGACGCCGCGCACCGGCACGCGGTCGGCGAGATCGTCGCGGGGCGGTTCCGGCTGGTGCGCGCGCTCGGTGCCGGCGGCATGGGCGAGGTGTTCCTGGCCGAGCGCTGCGACGAGGTCGAGCGCCCGGTCGCATTGAAATTCGTCCGCCACGTCGCCGCGCTGACCACGCGCCGTTCGCGCCGCGAGGTCAGGATCCTCGCGCGGCTGTCGCATCCGAACATCGCCGGCTTCGTCGATGCCGGCCTCACCGAGTCCGGCGAGCCGTGGTTCGCGATGGACTACGTCGACGGCGTGAACATCCTCGACCATTGCCGGCGCCATCTGCCGGCGCTCGCCGATCGCATCCGCCTGCTCGCGAAGGTCTGCGAGGCCGTCCATTTCGCGCACAGCGCGATGGTGCTGCACCGCGATCTGAAGCCCGACAACATCATGGTCGACGCGCACGGCGAACCGGTGCTGCTCGATTTCGGGATCGGCAAGCTGCTCGACGAGGCCCAAGCGAACGAGACCGTGCTGGTGCCGCTGACGCCCGGCTACGCCTCGCCCGAGCAGCTGCGCGGCGAGCTCGCGACGACGCTGAGTGATGTCTACCAGCTCGGACTGATCGCGCAGGATCTGCTCGGCGATGCCGAGCCGGCCGGATCGCACGCGCAGTCCACGCGATCGGGCGGCGCGATGCCCGGCCAGTCGGCGGGCGCCGCGACGGCGCGCCGGCTGCCGCGCGATCTGCGACGGATCATCACCAGGGCGACCCGGCCCGAGCCGCGCGACCGCTACGACTCGGCGCGCGCCTTGGCCGACGATCTGCTGCGCTGGGCCGATGGATTGCCGGTGCTCGCGCACGAGGGCTCGCTCGGCTACCGCATGCTCAAGCGGATCCGCCGCCACCCGATCGCGACCGCGACGATCGCGATCCTGGCCGCCGGACTCGTCGCGACCAGCCTGGTCGCGATCGACCGCGCCGCGTCCGAGGCGCGCCAGCGGCGCATCGTCGAGCAGGAGCGCAATCACGCGGCGACGACGATCGCGTTCCTGCGTGACGTGTTCCGCAGCGGCGATCCGCAGAACAACGAGGCGGCCGACGTGCGCGCGCGCGACCTGCTGACCGCGGCCGCGGCCAAGCTGAACGCGCGAACCGACCTCGACGAGGCGACGCGCGGCCTGCTGCTGACCGAGCTCGCGCAGACCTTCGCCGGCTTCGGCATGCACGAGGATGCGGCGCGCTATGCGCGCATCGCGATCGATCTGCTGCGCGCCGATGCCGGCGAGCAGCGCGCGGCCTACTTCGCCGCGGTCAACGCGTACTTCGTCGCCAGCGAGCGCCTGGGCCGTCACGCCGACATCGTCGCGTTGACCAACGAGGTGGCGCCGGTCACCGCGCAGCACGAGGACGGTTTCGCGGCCGCGACCTGGCTGATGCGCGCGCGGGCGCGCAGCGGACTCGGCGAGCAGCAGGCGGCGCTGCACGACGTCGACCGCGCACTGGCCTGGTACGAGCGCTCGCCCGATACACAGGCCGCCGAGCTCGCGCCGGCGCTGGAGCTGGCCGGCTTCCTGCGCCTCAACGGCGGCGATGCGCGCGCGGCGATTCCATTGCTCGAGCGCGCCGGGGCCGTGTTCGCGGCCGGCGGCCAGGACAGCCGGGAGCGCGCGCTCAATCGGCGCTTCCACGTCGCGGTCGCACGCGTCTCGCTCGGCGACTGCGCCGGCCAGATCGAGCCGCTGCGGCAGATCGCGGCCGGCATGCGCGCGACGCTGGGACCGCTGCATCAGAGTACCCTGGTCGCGACCAACCAGATCGCGCAGTGCGAGGCCTGGATCGGCCACTACGCGGCCGCCGCCGCGCTGTCGGCCGAGGTCCGCGAGGCGGTCGGCCGGCTCGAGACGTTCAATCCCGACCAGCGCGCGCTGATCGAGATGACACGGTTCAAGATCGCGCTGTACGCGGGCGACACCACGCCGGACCTGCGCGAGCTGTCGGAGCGCGTCGATACGCTGCGTCGCGACAGCGGACCGACCAAGCTGGTCGCGCGTGCGCGCTGGATGCTCGGCGAGCTGCGCCTGCAGCGTGCCGACCTCGACGGGGCGCGCGGCGATCTGCGCGTCGCGCTCGAGGAGACCACCGGACGTGTCGGCGTCGGGCCGAGCGCCGAGCTCGGCGAGATCGAGGACAGCCTGGCGCGCTGCGCGCTGGCGAGCGCCGATATGGCCGGCGCGCGCCGCCACATCGCCGCGGCGGTGCGCCAGTTCTCCGACGGCCTGGGGCCGGCCGCGCCGGCCACGCTGCGCAGCCGCGCGCATCAGGCCTGGATCGAATGGGCCGCCACGCGCAATCCCGCCGCGCTCGATCAGCTGGAGACCGTGCGCGGCGAGCTCGTGAGCGCGCTCGGCGGCACCGAACGGCCACAGGTCTGGCAGCTCGATCTGTTGATCGACCGCATTCGTGCCGAGCGCGCCCTGCCGGACGGCGAACCGGGGCGCCGCGCGCACGCGCTCGAAGCTCTTCAGGCGGCCGGGGGTGCCGCCCCGTCGCGCCATGCCTGGCTGACGACGTTCTCGTGAGCCGGCGGGCGGGGATCGGCGCGGCGAGAGCCAGGCCTCAGGCGTCGTGCTCGGCGTCGCGGCCGCTGCAAGCCGGAGCCGTCGACCCGTCGATCGGCGTCACGATCTCCGCTTCGATGCAGTCGCACAGGTTGCGCAGATGGCGCAGCAACGGCTCGATCGGGCGCGAGGACTCGACGCCGATCCGTACGCGCATCGGCGCTGCCGGTTCATCGCGGCAGGCCTGCACGGCCCGGATCGTGTAGCCGCGCCGTTCGACGGTCGCCAGCGCGAGTACGAGCGCGCCGGTCGCGTCGTCGATTTCGATCCGGACATCAAAGACCATGTGCGCGCTCGTCGAATGAGATGTGTGCCGCGCCCCGCTCGGTTGCGCGGTTCCCTCTGATCCCTACGCGAAAGCGCGGCCGAACGGTGACACGGCGGCGTCGCAGACCGCATCGTGAGCGGCCGGCGTCGCGGCATCGGAGCAGGTGCCGCGCGCGTACCGTGGCTCAGCGCGGGGTCTTGGGACGTGCGATCTCGACCCAGGTCGGCGCGTGGTCGCTGGCCTTGTCCTGCAGGCGCACCCAGCGATCCACGCCGGCACGGCGCAGGCCTTTCGCGGCCGCCGGGTTCAGCAGCAGATGGTCGATGCGCAGACCGCGATCGCGCTCGGCATGCTGACGGAAGTAGTCCCAGAACGTGTAGATCGTGCCGGGGCCGTGCGCCTCGCGCAGGCCGTCGGTCCAGCCCTGCTCGAGCAGGCGCGCGAACGCTTCGCGCACCTCGGGCTGGATCAAGGCGTCCTTGCGCCAGGCCTTCGGATCGTAGACGTCGGCATCGGTCGGGATCACGTTGTAGTCGCCGATCAGCGCGACCGGATGGGACAGGTCGACCAGGCCCGCGGCGTGCCGGGCCAGGCGCGCCATCCAGGCCAGCTTGTAGTCGAACTTCGGACCCGGCCGCGGATTGCCGTTGGGCAGGTACAGCGCGCCGACGAGCACGCCGTGCACGGCCGCTTCGAGGTAGCGGCTCTGCATGTCGCCGGGATCGCCGGGCAAGCCGCGGCGGCTCTCGACCGGCTCGACGCCGCGGCCGAGGATCGCGACGCCGTTCCAGCTGCGCTGGCCGCTCCACAGCGCGCCGTAGCCGGCCGCCTCGACGTCGGCGGCCGGAAACGCCTCGTCGGTGGCCTTCAGTTCCTGCAGCGCGACGATGTCCGGCTGCTCGCGTTCGAGCCATGCGAGCAGATGGGCCAGGCGCGTGCCGATGCCGTTGACGTTGAACGTCGCGATGCGAAGCGTGCCGCGTGTAGCCATGACAGGGAAGGGTCCTCGTCTGCGGGAACGGAAGCCGCCTCGGCGCCGGCGCGGCGCTGCGAACCGCCCGCCGACGCCTTGACGGTACACTGCGGGTCCCGTCTTGGCTGCATGCTGAATCCATGGTCCACAACGACGTCCTGCGAAGCATCCGCTACGCGCTCGATCTCAGCGAGCCGAAGCTGATCGAGCTGATCCACCGCGTGGACCCGGCGTTCGCGATCGACAGGGACGCGGTGCGCGCCCTGCTGCTGAAGGAGGACGAGCCGGGCCACCTGCCGTGCAGCGATGCCGTGCTCGCCCGCTTTCTCGACGGACTGATCGTCGACCGTCGCGGCCGCGACGAGGGGCGTCCGCAACGGCCTTTCGAGACGCGTGTCAGCAACAATCTCGTGCTCAAGAAACTGCGCATCGCATTCGAGCTGACCGACCTGGACATGCTCGCCCTGTTCGACGCGGCCGGTTTCGCGGTGTCCAAGTCGGAGCTCTCGGCGTTGTTCCGGCAGCCCGATCATCGCAACTACCGGCCCTGCGGCGATCAGATGCTGCGCAACTTCCTCAAGGGCCTGAGCGCGCGACTGCGCGAGGTCCCCGCCGGAGCGGCCGAGCGCCGGCCCGCCGACGTCTGGGTGCGCCCGCAGGCCGCGGCGGCTCCGGACAGGAAGGCCACGCCGGCGCCCGCTGCGACGACGCGCAAGCGGAACACGCCCCGGCGCTGACCGGTGACGTGCGGGCGGCTTGCGTCGGCTCGGCCAGGCAATGTCCGCCGGTCATGCCGATCACGCCGGCCGGACTGCGTGGAGCCTGGCACCTGTGACCAGCGCGGGGTCCGCGGCATCTGTCCAGCGGCCGGCGCGGTCGCGCGGTCCGGCCGGATCGCGCCGGCGATACCGGTAGCGCGGGCTCGACACGTTATCGCCAGCGTAGAGATCTGGCCGTCGGCGCCGATCAGGGCTGCGGCGCGCCCGGTCCGGCGCTTCGCATGATCACGTGCTGACGCTCCGGGTCGCTCGAGAAGACGATCCTGTGCTCGATCGCGCCGCCGGCGGTCAGCGTGTCGTGACGGCCCGCCCCGTACGGCGGGGCCGCAGGATTGCCGATGAAGGCCTGGAACCAGGCGTCGAACACCTCCTTGGACGGCGCCGTCGCCGAGACGGCGCAGACGTTCAGGCCGCAGACGAGACGGATCGCCACATCGTCTCCGGCGGCCGCGTTGGCCTGTTCGGCCGACTGCATGTAGAGCTCGGTGATCTCGAGCGCGAGCGCGGAGGTGGCCGCTTCGCGTTCGAGCCGATCCATGAAGTCCGGGAACGAATCGCCTCTGATCAGCGCCGAGATGGCGGCGCCGTCGAGGCCTCGATGGCTGTCGACGTGCGCCAGCAACGCGGTCTCCGCTTCAAGATGCTCGGGCGCGGGCACCTCGGCCGATCGCAGCGGCTGCGGCTCGTTTGCCGGTTGCGGCACGACGGTCGGCTGATTACGCGCTTCGGCCGGCCGAGTGTCGGACCCGCTCGTCCGGTTCGTCGAGGCCGGTGTGGCCGGCTGGCCGATCGCGGAATCGACATGGGCGCTGGCCGGCGTGGCGGCCGGCTGCGGGCGCAGTCGATGCAGACCATACAGACCGAGCGCACCGCAGACCGCCAGCGCCGCCAGCCACACGCGTGTTCGGGACATCCGGGCCGAGACCGCATCCACGAGGAGCCGCCACGTTAGCGAAACCCGGCTGCAGCGTCACGTTCGGGAGTGCATGCCGATTCGCCGGTCGCGTCCGTGTGTCGGCAAGCGGATTCTTCGGCGCGCCCGCGTATGGAACGATCGCGTCGATGCGTCTGGCGCCCGCACCCGCCGAGCGTCTTCATGTGTGCATCTCGCGCGAGCGCGTCGTCGAGGAACGTCTCGTTTCCGAGCTCGCTCACGCGGCTATGGGGCCGCGACGTCCGCGCAAGCCGATCCAGCCGCAGACGCACAGCCACGGCACGGGACCGCGATGCGCGCCGGCGTCTCGACCGGCCGTGCGTGCGCGAGCGCGCAACATGTCACCGATGGACGCGGCGGAATCGCCTGCATGCTGCAGCGCACCCATGCGAATCGAAGGCCGGCGAGCGATCGTCATCCGCCGCCGCCGATATTGTGTGAACCGTGTCGCTTCGGCCGGCGCGATATCGCGCTAGCGTCCAAGAGCCGACTCAGGAAGAAGGTCATGCAGCCAGTCATCGTCGATGCCGGCTCGAAGCGCAGGGAGCTCCAGCTCTTCCTGTTCATCACCGTCGTGCTGTTTCCGATGCTCGCGGTCGCCGTGGTCGCCACATACGGCTTCCTGGTCTGGATGTGGCAACTGATCAACGGGCCGCCGGGCGTATGATCAGGGACGCGCCCTTCTCGCCGGGACGGCGGGCCTTCCTGAAGGGAGGCGGGCCTGCCGTACGTCGGCTGCGCCCGCCCTGGGCGATCGCCGAAGCGCGCTTCCTCGACCTCTGCACGGCCTGCGATGCCTGCGTGGTCGCCTGTCCCGAACAGGTGCTGCGCCGCGGCGAGGCCGGCCATCCGGTTTTCGATCCGCATCCGGGCGCCTGCGTGTTCTGCCGCAAGTGCGTCGATGCCTGCGACACCGCCGCGCTCGACGGCGCGTCGGCGAGGCCATGGGCGATTCGCGCCGAGATCTCCCCGTCGTGTCTGACGCTCAATGGCGTGACCTGTCTGAGCTGCCGCGACGCCTGCGGCGAGGCTGCGATTCGTTTCCGGCCCGTGTTGGGCGGTGCGCGCGTCGAGCTGGACGCATCGCGCTGCACCGGCTGCGGGGCTTGCCTCGACGTCTGTCCGGTCTCCGCGATCGCGCTGTCCGCGCCGGAGCCGGACCATGAGTGACGAGATCCACATCGCGAGCATCGTCGTCCGTCACCGCCCGGACGCGTTCGCATCGATCGAGCGCCTCGTCGGCGCGATGCCGGGCGCCGAGCTCGCGACTCGCGAGACCGGTCGTTGCATCGTGCTGCACGAAGGCGAGGGCACGCGCGATCTGCTCGCGTGCATCGAAGCGATCCAGGCGACGCGCGGCGTGATCAGCGCGAGCCTCGTCTATCACCACGCCGAGTCGCGTCGCGCGCTCGACGACGTCCTCCAGCCCGCCGCCCACGAGGATCACCGATGACGACACGTCGAGATTTCATACGCGCCAGCGCGGTGGGGGCGGCGGCGTCCGCCGCGAGCATGGCGGTTCCGGCTCGCTTCGTCGAAGCCCTCGCCGCTCCGCCGCCGGAGGTCAAGTGGTCCAAGGCGCCTTGCCGCTTCTGCGGTACCGGCTGCGGCGTCCAGGTCGCGGTGCAGGGCAATCGCGTGGTCGCCACCCACGGCGACGCCGAAGCCGAGGTCAATCGCGGTCTCAACTGCGTCAAAGGCTATTTCCTCTCGAAGATCATGTACGGCGCCGATCGGCTGACCACGCCGCTGCTGCGCAAGAAGGACGGCCGCTACGCGAAGGACGGCCAGTTCGAGCCGGTGAGCTGGGATGAAGCATTCGACGTCATGGCGGCGCAGTTCAAGCGCGTCCTGCGTGCGAAGGGCGGGGCCGGCATCGGCATGGCCGGATCAGGCCAATGGACCGTCTGGGAGGGCTATGCCGCGAACAAGCTGATGAAGGCGGGTTTCCGCTCCAATCACATCGATCCCAATGCGCGTCACTGCATGGCCTCGGCGGTGACCGGCTTCATGCGGACCTTCGGCATGGACGAGCCGATGGGCTGCTACGACGACTTCGAGGCTGCCGATGCGTTCGTGCTGTGGGGCTCGAACATGGCCGAGATGCATCCGATCCTGTGGACGCGCGTCACCGACCGCCGGCTGTCGCACGATCACGTCAAGGTCGCCGTATTGTCGACGTTCGAGCACCGCAGCTTCGAGCTGGCCGACATTCCGATCATCTTCAAGCCGCAGACCGACCTGGCGATCCTCAACTACATCGCGAACCACATCATCCGGAGCGGGCGCGTCAATGAGGACTTCGTCCGCGAGCACGTGCGCTTCAAGCGCGGCAACGACGACATCGGCTACGGCCTGCGTCCGGACCATCCGCTCGAACTCGCAGCGGCCCATGCCAAGGACCCCACCGGCAGCACGGATGTCGATTTCGAGGCGTTCAAGGCGTTCGTCGAGCCCTACACGCTCGAGTACGCGGCCGAGCTGAGCGGCGTCGAGCAGGGCTGGCTCGAGCACCTCGCCGAGCTCTACGCCGATCCGGCGATCAAGGTGATGTCGCTGTGGACGATGGGCTTCAACCAGCACACGCGCGGCACCTGGGCCAACAACATGGTCTACAACCTCCACCTGTTGACCGGAAAGATCGCCACGCCCGGCAACAGTCCGTTCTCGCTGACCGGCCAGCCGTCCGCCTGCGGCACCGCGCGCGAGGTGGGCACGTTCTCGCATCGCCTGCCCGCGGACCTGGTCGTCACCGATCCGGCGCATCGCAAGCACGCCGAGGAGATCTGGCGGGTTCCGCACGGAGTGATCGTCGACAAGGTGGGCTATCACATCGTCGAGCAGAACCGCATGCTCAAGGACGGCCAGCTCAACGCCTACTGGGTGATGGCGAACAACAACATGCAGGCCGCGGCGAACCTCGGCAACGAGGGCTATCCGGGCTATCGCAATCCGGAGAACTTCATCGTCGTCTCCGATCCGTATCCGACCGTCACCGCGCAGGCGGCCGACCTGATCCTGCCCACCGCGATGTGGGTCGAGAAGGAAGGCGCGTACGGCAATGCCGAACGCCGCACCCAGTTCTGGCACCAGCTGGTCAAGGCGCCCGGCGAGGCGCGGTCGGACCTGTGGCAACTGATGGAGTTCTCCAAGCGCTTCACGACCGACGAATGCTGGCCGGCCGAGCTGCTCGACGCTCATCCGGAGTACCGCGGGAAGACGCTGTTCGACGTGCTGTACCGCAACGGCAAGGTGGACCGGTTCGGCCCCGGCGAGGTCGAGGCCGGCTATGCCAACGATGAGGCGGCCGCGTTCGGCTTCTATCCGCAGAAGGGCTTGTTCGAGGAGTACGCCGAGTTCGGCCGCGGCCACGGTCACGATCTGGCCCCTTTCGATGCCTACCACGCGGCGCGCGGGATCCGCTGGCCGGTGGTGGACGGCAAGGAGACGCTCTGGCGTTACCGCGAAGGCACCGACCCCTACGTCAAGAAGGGTACCGGTTGGCAGTTCTACGGCAACCAGGATGGACGGGCGGTGATCTGGGCGCTGCCGTACGAGCCGCCCGCGGAGTCTCCGGACGCCGAGTTCGACATGTGGCTGTCCACCGGACGGGTGCTCGAGCACTGGCATTCCGGTTCGATGACGATGCGCGTGCCCGAGCTCTACAAGGCGTTCCCGTCGGCGGTCGTCTTCATGAATCCGGACGACGCCAAGGCACGTGGACTCAAGCGCGGCGACGAGGTGCGGGTCATCTCGCGACGCGGCGAGATTCGCAGCCGGGTCGAGACGCGCGGCCGCAACCGGATGCCGGCCGGTCTGGTCTTCGTGCCGTGGTTCGACGCCGCCCAGCTCATCAACAAGGCCACGCTGGACGCCACCTGTCCGATCTCCAAGCAGACCGATTTCAAGAAGTGCGCGGTCAAGGTGGTGATGGCATGAACGCGATCGCGACGATCGCGCTGCTGGCCTCGGCGATGCTGGCCGGATGCGGTGCGAAGCACGAGGAGACGCCGCACCGGGCGCCGAGCGCACCGGTCCTGGTCAGCGCGCCCGATCAGATCGACCCGCTGCGGCGCGGCGTGCCGATCGATGCCGAAGCGACGCCGCCGGCGATGGCGCGCGTCGAGAACTTCGATCGCGTCCGCCCGGTGAACTACGAGAAGCAGCCGCCGACGATTCCGCACTCGATCGACAACTATCAGCTCACGCGCAACACCAACCGCTGCATGCTCTGCCATACGCAATCCAATGCGCAGACATTCCATGCGCCGCCGGTCAGCCCGGCCCATTACGCGACGCGCGACGGCACGATCCTCGAGGAGATCTCGCCGCGCCGCTACTTCTGCGTGCAGTGTCACGTCGTCCAGACCGACGCGCAGCCGCTGATCGCGAACCTGTACGAAGGTCTCAACACGACGATTCCGAAAGGGAGCGCCCGATGATCGGCCGGCGGATTCGTACGATGACCGGACGCATGCGCGGCTGGATCGCGCCGTTCTGGACCACGCTGTGGCGACCCAGCATGCATTTCAGTCTGGGCTTTCTGACGCTCGGCGGCTTCATCGCCGGCATCGTGTTCTGGGGCGGATTCAACACCGCGATGGAGGCGACCAATACCGAGGCGTTCTGCACCAGCTGCCACGAGATGAAGGCCAACGTCTTCGCCGAGCTCAAGACGACAATCCATTACAACAACCGCTCCGGCGTGCGCGCGATCTGTTCCGACTGCCATGTGCCGCACAACTGGACCGACAAGATCGCGCGCAAGATGCAGGCGTCCAAGGAAGTGTGGGGGAAGATCTTCGGGTCGATCGATACGCGCGAGAAGTTCCTCGACAACAGACTCGAGCTCGCCAAGCACGAATGGGCGCGCCTGAAAGCCAACGACTCGCTCGAATGCCGGAACTGTCATCAGTACGACTCGATGGATCTCACGCGCCAGGCTCCGCGGGCCGCGCAGATCCATCAGCTGTATCTGGGCACCGGCGAGAAAACCTGCATCGATTGCCACAAGGGCATCGCACATCAGCTGCCGGACATGAGGGGTATACCGCAGGGTTAGTCGTGATCGCTCAGCGGGCGGTCCGCGCCCGGCGACGCGTTCCACTCGGACATCGAGAAGGTCGGGCTGAACGTCGGTGGCTTTGCAGATCGAGCGATCGCGACGGTCCGCACGGCGCTACCGATGGCATCGGCGGCCCGATCAGGACGCGGCGCATACCTCAGCGTCGATCAGCGTATGCACCAGCCGATCGCCGCTGGCGAGTTTGGCATGGCGATATGCCGACGGCGTCAGGCCGGTCAGGCTCTTGAAGTCGTGCGCCAGATGCGCGTCGTCGGTGAATTCGAGCCGGACCTCGTCCGCGCTTGCGCGCCTCAGCCACGGCGAAGGATGCACGGCCGCCAGCACGCGCTGCAGACGCGCGATTCGCAGCAGCCGCTTCGGCGACAGTCCGATGAGGCGCTCGCAGCGCTTGTGCAGCGTGCGCTCGGAAATGCCGGCTGCGCGCGCGATGCCGGCAACCGGGCCGTGGACGCGATGCTCGAGCATCGCTTCGATCGTCGTGATCGCCGGGTCGGCCCAGGCCGTATCGCGGAACGTCTCGCGCAGCCAGTGTTCGGTCGCGGCGACCCGTCCGTCGAAACTGCATGCATCCTCGACGCGGGCGTACAGCCGGCGCGACGCGGCGGACAGCAGCGCATCCAGCGGCGTCCGGCGGTCGGCCAGGCAGCCCGCTGCAGACCGGCCCAGCATCGCCGCGCCGCGTACGGTCAGCGCGGCCACGAAGACATGCAGCGGCCGGCAGGTCCGCGACCGGGCGGCGGTCGATGTCGGACCCCACAAGGCCGCTCTCGGCGCAGCCTGGTAACCGTGCGTGCCGGCCAGACAGAAGTCCGAGTCGAGCATGATCTGCAGCAGCGGTATCGGTACCGGCAGCTCGCGCATCGATACGAAGGCGGCCGTATCGCGGCGTTCCGCGAACGCGGTGACGAACGGGCGCAGATCGGGCGCGGCCGGCCGCCAATCCATCCGCAACGAGAGGGGCAGGGCGGACACGACGATACCGGTTCCGAAATCTACAGGCGCTCAGCCGGAGCCGGACGCTAGCATTCGCCGGGTCCGGAGGTCCATATGAACGCCATGCGGATTCAGCTGTTCGTCGTGACATGCCTCGCCTCGGTCCTGTCGGCCGGCTGCGCGCATCGCAGTCCGCTCGCGGTATTGCGCGAAGGCCGCCAGCCCGGTTGCGCGGTCGCGACGCTAGGGACGGCAGGCGCGTCCTTCGACGCGGCCGGCTATGCGGACCTCGAGGCTGGCGTGCCGATCAGCCGCGACACACGTTTCCTGATCGCCTCGGCATCCAAGCAGTTCACGGCGCTGGCGGTCCTGAGACTGGTCGATCAGGGGCGCGTCGGGCTCGACGATCCGGCCGAACGCTGGCTGCCCGATCTGGCCGGTGCCCTGCAGGGCGCGACGGTGCGCCAGCTGCTGAATCAGACCGCCGGCGTGCGCGATCACACTTCGCTGATGGCGCTGGCCGGCATCGAGCGCATGGCCGAGGTCGCGCCGGACGCGGTGCTCGCGATGATGCGCGGCCTGGACTCGAGCAATTTTGCGCCCGGCAGCCAGGCGCGCTATTCGAACGGCCATTACCTGATGCTGGCACAGCTCGTCGAGCGCGTGTCGGGCCGGTCGCTCGCGGCGTTCGCGCATGAGGAGCTCTTCGCGCCGCTCGGCATGCGCGATACCGGCTTCGATGCGCGCGCGCCGATCGCGCACGGCTACCGGCCGCTGCGCTCCGGCGGCTTCCGTGTCGCCGACGACCAGCCCAGCTTGCCGGGCTCGGGCGGACTGGTGACGACCGCTCGCGATCTGGTCCGCTTCGATATGGCATTTCGCGGAGGCCAGGGCGTCTGGTCGCCGGCGGTCAGGGCGATGTTCGTCGAACCCGGCCAGCTGTCGAACGGCGAGACCGCCATGCTGCCGGAGTTCGGCACGCCGTACGGCGCCGGCGTCGGACTGGAACGGCGCGACGGTGTGCTGTGGCTGAGCCATGACGGGGGTTCCGAAGGATTCCGCGCGCAGTACCTGCGACGCGCCGACGCTCCGGTCGGCGCAATCGTGCTGTGCAATCGCGGCGACGTGAACCCCGATGCGATCGCCGAGCGCCTGTCGAACCGCGCGGCGCCCGAGCCGCAGACATCGGCCATTCGCCCGCCGCGCGAGGTGCCGCAGCCGGCTTCGAGCGCGGCAATCGCGACGTTGGTCGGCCGCTGGCGCTCACCGGAGACGCGGATCGACTATGCGATCCGAGCCGAGGGCGACGGCGTCCAGGTCATGATACGTTCGCCGCTCGCGGCCGAACCGATCGTCGAGGACTGGGGTGGACTCGAGGCCGCTGCGGACGGCGGACTCGTCACCGGTCCGTTGCGCCTGGAGGCGACGGCGGACACGTTGAGCGTCAGCTTCGGTCACCGCGTGCGGCGCCTGCGATTCGAGCGGGTCGCCGATTGAGGCTGTTCGGAGAGGCCTCGTCATCGGATCTACTCTGACGGCGAATCGGATTGAAGAGCCGATCCGCGACTGATGCGACCGCATAGGACGAGGTCTTCCTTGGTTGCAGAAGGGAGGTAGGCAGTGCGTCCTAGCGGCGCCAAATCCGGTAGAGCCGATTCTGTTTGCCAGCAGTCCTCATTGTCGGTGACAAGGGGTGCCGAACGCGTGCTCGGCGCCACGGGTCGGCATGCGTTACGCTCCGCACACTCAGCCGTCGATCCGATATGCGGATGGATGGCCTGTAGAGCGCACGCATGGGGGCAGCGATGGAAATCAAGCAAGCCAAAAATTCGAACAGAATCCGCTTCAACTTCGGTGAAGAGGAGCTCGATTATGGACTGGAGGACAGTTCCGGCGGTCGTTCGTTCTCAGTCCGCTACGAGGACATCAGCCGCGATCGGCAAACTCTGATCGAGCGCAACCAGTGGCTTCGCAATGCCGGACTGTTATGGCTGGCGATCGGAACGGTACTGACGGCGCTGAGCTTTGCCAGCGAAAAGGGGCCCCACTTCTCGATTTGGCTCGCAATCGGTGCGGCGTGCTATGTCATCTATCGCGTGCGCTCGACTCACTTCACGGTCGTGCCGACCCGACACGGCAACATCTTCGTGATCGACGATTCGGAAGGCTCGATCGTACTGGATGAGATCACGAAGCGTCGCGCCGCCCATCTGCGGCGCGAGTACGATTTCATGCCGACGAACGACTCGCCGGACCAGTGCCGCAGCCGGTTCAGATGGCTGCATCGCGAGGGTGCTCTGACCGACGAGGACTTGACGCAACGTCTCGCTGCCGTCGATGCGATGGATCCTGCTTTCAGTACGCCTGTGACGCTCGAGTCGGGACGGCGTCTGAATTGATCCTGTGGTATCGGCGCGCTGCTGCAGCGTCTTGCCCGATCCAAAGAGCTGAAGGGTCAGCACGTAAACGTCCATCTGCCTCGATGAGCACGAGGTAAGGCATGGCTGCGGGCGGGCCGCACTCCGCACTGCGATCGGCAGCGAGTTCGGCAACATCACCCATTCGCGAGCGTTTGACGAGGGGTACTTACGCGACAGGTCGAGAGTTCGTGGTCCTCGGCACATCTCCGTTCGAACACGGCCGGACCCGGTCCGGCCGTGCCGATCGCCGCCTCAGCCGCCGCCCGGGTCGACGCTCCGGTTGAACACCGCCAGCTGGTCGGCGAACGCGCGCCGATACGCCGGCCTGGCTTCGCCGCGTGCGAGGTACGCGGACAGGTTCGGGTACGCGTCGAGCGGTCCCGGCCGGCCCAGTCGCAGCAGTACCGACACCATCATCAGATCGCCGGCGCTGAACGCGCCGTCGAGCCAGTCGGCAGCGCCGAGCCGGGCCGACAGCTGTGCCAGCCGCGTATCGACGCGCTGCTCGAGCGTCGGCATGCGCTCCGCGTACCAGGGCTTGTCGCGCTCGAACAGCAGCGCCATGCCGCGCTCGACGATCGGCGGCTCGATGGTATTGAGCGCGGCGAACAGCCAGGCGATTGCGCGGGCGCGCGCGGCGGGGTCCGCCGGCAGCAGGCCGGGATGATGCTCGGCCAGATGCAGCACGATCGCGCCGGACTCGAACAGCACCAGGTCGCCATCCTCGTAGGTCGGAATCTGGCCGAACGGATGCAGCGCCCGATGCGCGGGCTGTTTCATCGCCTCGAACGAGAGCAGCCGGACGTCGTAGGCCGCGCCGATCTCCTCCAGTGCCCAGCGCACGCGCATGTCGCGCGCCAGGCCCCTGCCGCGGTCGGGCGAGCGTTCGAACGCGGTCAGGATCGGTGTCATGGTCGGCTCCGGTCCGTGCCCGGCATCAGCCGCGCAGCGCCGCTTCGATCGCGGCGATGTCGATCTTGCGCATCGTCATCATCGCGTCGAAGGCCCGCTTGGCGGCCGCCGGATCGCCGCTGGTATAGGCCCGGGTCAGCACGCGCGGCGTGATCTGCCACGACAAACCCCACTTGTCCTTGCACCAGCCGCAGGCGCTTTCCTGGCCGCCGTTGCCGACGATCGCATTCCACAGCCGGTCGGTTTCGGCCTGGTCGTCGGTCGCGACCTGGAACGAGAACGCCTCGCTGTGCTTGAACGCCGGGCCGCCGTTGAGGCCGATGCACGGGATGCCGAGCACGGTGAACTCGACCGTCAGCACGTCGCCCTGCTTGCCGGACGGAAAGTCGCCCGGTGCGCGATGGACCGCCTTGACCTCGCTGTCGGGAAAGGTCTCGGCATAGAACGTGGCCGCCTCGAGCGCGGCGCCGTCGTACCAGAGGCAGATCGTGTTCTTGGGAATCATGTGGTTCTCCTGGGAGCGGTAAGAGCCGTGGCCGGCCGTGGGAAGCGCGCGGCCCGGGATGCGGCCGCCTGAGCGTGATGTCGGATCGACGAACGAAGATGCGCCGGATCGACGATCATCGACAAAAGAAAACACAGAAAGCTGAACGACCGCAGGTTGGGGCGTGCCGAGGCGTCTTGCGAGCCGGCGCCCGGACCGCGGCGCCCGGGGCGCGTGGCGCCGGCTCGCCGCCGCGACGTGGACGCAGACAGGCGCCGGGCCCAGGAGGACGGCATGCGGACGGGGCGAGCCGGAGGTCATCGGCGTCGAGCGGCCGCAAGGCGGGCGTCCGCGGCCGGCGCGTTCCGCAGTCGGCGGCCAGCAGCCCGGCCTGCGATCGCGGCTTGCGCGATTGCCACCCGGTGCGACCGTGCCAGGCCGTCCGGGCACGCAGAGGCCATGCCGATCGGCACCCGAGCGCGCGCATGGCCGGCGTCCTCCGGTCCGCGTCACCTGTCGTGCGTTCGCGCGCAGCCGGTGCGGACGCGATGCCTACGGATCGAAATCGTCGGCGAACACCGGATCGCCGCGATGCTCGTAGGCGCCGAGGTCGAAGCCGGCGCCCTGCGGACGCGGCACGCCGCTCGCATCGTGAGACGGCGCGAGCTCGGCGCTGCCGGCGTCGATCGCCGCGGCGCCGGCGCGCAGCTGCAGCGAGAACGGCGGCGCGACGAACAGCGCAGCGGCGCTCGTGAACTGGAGGTTGTGGTCGGCGATCAGCGCGTTGCCCTCCAGCGAGTAGTCCGCGGCGAGGTTGTTGCGCACGAGCACGTTCTCGCTCGGACGCTCGTCCTTGTGGGCGTGCACCATGATCCACGGCGGACCCGGCGTACCGTTGGCGAGATCGATCACCGTGTTGTTGACGATCCGCGAGTTGCGCATGCCGTAGAAGCTGATGCCGTGCCAGTGGTCGGTCACGACGACGTTGTTCTCGACGATCCAGTCGGTGAAGAAGCCGTCGAAGCAGCCGATGCCCTGCATCGTGCTGCGCAGCGGATTGGTCGGATCGGTCGCGTTGACGAACACGTTGCCGCGCAGCACCACGCCGACGACCTCGCCGTGGCCGACGCCGCCGGGTCCGACCGACCAGCTCTGGAAACCGTCGTCGTGGTTGCCGTCGAACGCATCGCCGATCAGATTGTTCTGGATGCGGTTGTACTCGTAGACGCCGCGATCGCCGAGGCCGCGGATGCCGTCGGCGGAGAAGCCGTCGACGATGTTGCGCCGCACGCCGGCGTCCTGGCCGGTGACGAGGATGCCGAAGCGCACGTTGCGGATGCGGCTGTCGGACAGGCGCACGCGGTCGCCGCCGATCTCGACGCCGCTGGAGGCCAGGCCGACCCACTCGGTCGGGCCCCACGACGAGGCGTCGTCGACCGAATGGACGTCCAGGTCCGCCAGCTCGACGTCCCAGGTCGGGCCGAACCAGTTGTGGTCGACCGCCTCGACGATCGTCGTCGTCTCGTACTGGCCGCCGAACGACGGGCTGATCGCGAGACCGCGGACGATCCAGTGCTGCGCCGATCGAATCAGCAGCGTGCGGACCCGCGGCGTCTCGCCGGGCGCCGCGGCGAGCGTGATCGGCGCGGTGTTGTAGGCATGTTCGATCGTCAGGTCGCCGTGGTCGCCCGCGTGCAGCCAGATCGTGTCGCCGGCGCGGACCGGTGCGCCGGCGTTGACGGTCACGAGCGGCATGCCGCTCTGGTACGGATAGGTCGGCCAGTTGCGCGTCTCGATCAGGCCGGCGTCGAATACGTGGCGCAGCGAACGCCACGGACGCTCGGCGCTGCCGTCGCCGCTCGCATCGCTGCCGGCGACCGGGTCGACGTGGAACGAGGCCGCGAACGCATGGCCGGCGGTACAGAGCACGGCAATCGAGCACATCAGCAGGCGCATCCGATCCTCCTCGCGGCGCGCCGGATCGCGCCGCGCGCAGCATAGCGCGTGCGCACCGCGCACCGGCATGGCCGAGTCCCGTGACGAGCGCGCTGCGCCGCGGAGCGGCGGTGCATCCGGCACGAGCGACGAATCGGGGCAGGCCGCACGGGTGTGCGGCGCGTCATCGGGCAGGGGACTTTCGAGGTCGCCGCCGTGCCGACGCGGATCGGCGCGGCCGTCCGGCGATCGGGCCGCGCGGACTCCGCAGCGGCGGAGCAGGCCCGGTCGCGCCCGTTGATCCTCGGCCGGGCCTTCCTGCGCGTAGACGCACAGGCCGCCGCTCCCGCCCGGGAACGGCGGGCCGATCCGCAGGCGTCGAAGGGCTGGCACATGAACATCAACGAAGGGGCGCGCGGCTGGCGCGCGTGGATCGGGCGGGCGGCGCTGGCCGCCGCGCCGCTGCTGCTGAGCGCCTGCGGCGCATCGGGGCCGATGTGGGTGCCGGCGCCGCTGCTGGCCGATGCCTCGCACGAGACCGCGACATCGGGTGCATACCGGCCGTACGAGGCTGCGCTGCGCGTCGGCCCGGACGATCAGGCCGCGCTGAAATTCTCGCTGGCCTCGCTGCCGAGCGGCACGCTGCGCAAGCTGACGATCGCCGGCGGCACCGCGACCGCCGGCAGCGAGCCTTACGCGCTGACGGCCGAGAAGGTATTCCGCGCGCGGCTGGTGCTGTTCGTCGATGCGGTGCACGAGCCCGGCTACATCCGCGTCGACGGCGCCTATACGCCCGGGGCGGACTGTTTCGCCGACGAGGGTACGCGGCCGGCCTGCAGCCAGACCGTGGCCGGCGCCGCGATCACCGCCGATGCGGACGATCCGTCGCGGCCGCTGCGGATCGCGCAGCGCGGCTTCTACAGCTTCGACGTCACCGAGCTGGTCAAGGACCGCATCCGCGTCGGCCATGCCGGCGTGCTGCGCGTGTCCGCGGCGCTCGACGCGGCGACCGGCCGCTACGGTCGGTTCGACTTCGCGAGCAAGGAGAAAACCATGGGGCAGGCCTATGCCCATCAACAGCCGCAGCTGCTGATCACGCTGACCGACGCGGCCGCGATGGTGACGCGATCGCGCGTGACGACCAGCGTCCAGAACGTGCTGGCCGACCCGTCGATCGCCGACCGCGATTTCGTGCTGGACGAGAGCCTGCTGATGAACGGATCGCCGGATGCGCGCGCATATGCATTGATCAGCCCGCGCGCGATCCAGACAGGCGGCGCGACGATGCGCAGCTTCCTCAACCAGGTCGGCACGCGCGGCTACAAGGTCTCGATGACCGGTTTCGTCAATGCGCCGTTTCCGGCCACGCCGCAGCTGACGCCGCAGGCGAGCTGGTACCGGATCCCGAACTTCAACCTCAACAACGCCAGGATCACCTGGAACAACGGCTGGTCCGAGCCGTCGGCCGGCGCGTTGCTCGCGACCAGCGCGCTGCGCAGCGATTCGCCTTCGCAGGTGCTGACCGCGGACATCAGCAACGGTTACGTCGATGCGCTCGCGCAGGCCTATGCGCAGGACGCCCTCAACGTCGACTTCGCGGTCGCCGGCACCACCAACGTGCCCGGTCCGGTCACGCTGGACGGCCTGCGCCACACCGGCACCGGCCATGCGCCGCGCATGGTCGCGGTGATCTCGCCGGCGCCGACCAATTCGCTGTACACGTTCGACCTCAACGACGACACGCGCCAGATCGTCTACTGCCTGTATCCGCTCGGCAGCAATGCCGACTGCAGCGACTCGGTCGGTTTCCGCGCGCGCGCCGGTCAGGCGATGCGCCCGAGCCAGTACATCGTCAGCATCCGCTCGGTGCACGAGGGCAGCAATCCCGAGTACGCCGCGCAGATCAACGTCGCCGTGCCGATCGGCGGGCCCAGCGTCGAGCTGGAGACCGATCCGGATCCGGACTCGCAATCGTTGGCGGCCGGCTTCGGCAGCCTCGGCTACCTGCTCGACGTCGGCCGGGCCAACCGCGAGGTCGGCACCTACCAGGGCTACGTCAGCATGCCCGGCCACAACGTGCGCGCGACGCTGAACTTCGAGAACCTGCCGCTGCCGTCGGCCGCGCTGTCGGGTCCGGCGCGGGTCGCGATCCCGGCCGGCGCGGACGCGGTGACGGTGCCGGCCGACGCGGCCGAGCCGTTCGTGCTCGAGGTCGACGACGCGGTCGTCAACGCGAACATCGACGACACCACGGTCTGGCGCTTCGCGAGCTCCGATCCGTCCGACACGATGCCGGGCGAAGTCCAGCGCACGCACGGCAGCGTCGCATTGCCGATGACGTTCGGATCGGCCGGGCCGCGCACGATCACCGTGACCAGCAAGGGCGACGCGACGATCGGCGCGACGTTCGAGGTGATCGTCGACCGCCAGACGACGGTGACGCTGCAGGCGCAGAGTTCGATCCCGGTGTTCGGCGAGCCGCTGACGATGCGCGCCGAGGTGATCGACAACACCGGCGCGCCGGTCGAGTCGGGCATGCTGCGGTTCCTGGACGCGACGGCCGTGCTGGCCGAGGTGCCGGTCCAGGACGGCGCGGCAAGCTGGACCAGCGACGCGTTCCCGGTCGGCGTCCATGCGCTCAGCGCCGCCTACGACGGCGATCCGGATCGGTACCTCACCGCAGCGGTCTCGGCCGAACGGGCCTTCGCGGTCGATCGGGCCGGCACCGAGATGACGCTGAGCGCGCCTGCATCGGTGCTGATCGGCGATCCGGTCGAGGCCCGCATCACGCTCGGCGTCGTCGCGCCGGGCGCCGGCACGCCGGGTGGCACGGTGACGGTCAGCGACGGCAAGGTCTCGTGCGCATTCGATCCAGCCGCCGCCGGCGGCTGCACGCTGACACCGGCGGCGGCCGGCCTGCTGACGCTGACCGCGACGTATTCCGGCGACGCGCACTTCCTCGGCACGCTGGCAACGGCGCCGCTCGCGGTGCTCGAGCGCGCGGTGCTGGCCGCGTCGCTGGACGACGGCAGCGCGTATGCGCGCTACGGTCGCGTCGTCGACTATGCGGTGACGCTGCGCAACGACGGCCTCGGCGAGGCGAGTGCGGTACCGGTCGAGGCGACGCTGTCGGCCGCGTTCGACGGCGCCTATGCGCAGTGGCAGTGCTTCGGCGCCGGCGCCGGCGCGCTCTGCGCGGCCGCCGGCAGCGGACCGCTGCGCGACCTGGCGACGATTCCGCCGGGCCGCAGCCTGACCTGGCTGGTCAGCGCGCCGATCCTGCGCGACAGCGCCGAACCGGATGCGACGCTGGCGCTCGAGGTCGGCGGCCACGCGCCGGCGCAGGCCAGCGATCTCAATACGCTGGTACTGCTGCGCGACGGGCTCGACGCGCCGTATACGGACGACACGCGGATCGCCGGTGAGGCCGCCGAGGCGATCCTGCGAGGCGCGCGGGTGCATGCGTTCGCATTGCCGCCGCCGGGCGAGCGGCGCGTCGATACCGTGCTGGTCGTGTCCGGCCGCGATGTCGAGGTCGCGGTCGACCGCGCCTGGCTCGACGCGGCGACGGTCGCGGTGCGGCTGTCGGTCCGCGACGCCGACGGCGTCGAGCGCGTCTCGGCCTGGGTCCGTGCCGATGCGGCCGCGATGCTCGCGATCTCGGCGCTTTCGCTCGACGAGCGCATGACGACGCTGCTGCTCGAAGGTGCCGAATCGCCGGCCGCGATGACGGTCGCCGGCGCGCGATAGCCGTAAGGCGCGATCGTTCGCGATCGCGCCGCGTCGTGAGCTTCCGGCGTGTCCGGATATCGTCCCTCGCGTGCGCGGAGGCGGGCGTCGATCGATCCACGTCGCGCGCCGCGCGTACGCGCGGCAGGCGTGAAGATCCGGCCGGTGGTTGCGGCGATGCCCGGCGCGGTCGCCGGCCTCGCAGCTGAACGTCGCGGCCCTTCGAGATTGACCGCGGCAGTCGCGCGACGGACCATGTCACGTCCCTTTCGCCTTGTCCGCCGTCCAGGCGGCGCCTCCGGATGTCCTGGTCCGGACGTCGCCGCCATCTCCGATCGATGACGTCCTCCGAATCCCGAAACGAAGCGGCCACGGCCGCGGTGCGCCTGGACCTGTGGCTGTGGGCCGCGCGCTTCTTCAAGACGCGCAGCCTCGCCAGGCAGGCGATCGACACCGGCAAGATCGAGGTCGGCGGCCAGCGCGCCAAGCCGTCGCGCAGCGTGCGGGTCGGCGATGTGCTGCGCATCGTGCGCGGCGAGGAGATCTTCGAGATCAGCGTGGCGGGACTGTCCGATACGCGCGGCCCGGCTACGGCGGCGCGCCTGCTGTATGCCGAGTCGGACGCGTCGCGCCAGGCGCGCGAAGCGCGTCTGGCCGACCTGCGCGCCGCACGTGCCGGCTATCAGCCGCCGCAGCAGCGCCCCGACAAGCGGGCGCGCCGGTTGATCCGTCTGCTCGGCGACATCGACGCGCTGTGACCGTTGCGGCCGGCCTCGTGCCGGCCGGGCGGCACGACCCGCGCGACGCGCGCTGCCGATCGATCGCGGCCTCGACGCCGACCGTACACGCTGACACTGAGCCGCATCAGCGAGAGCGCCACGCGCGCTGCTGAGTGGCGTCCAGAAACGTCCACGCGATGAACCGGCTCTGCTTGCTGCCCTGGGCCATCGGCACCTCGCGCACGTCGTGCGCACCCGCCTGGCGCAGGCGCCGATGCAGCGCGGCGCGGTGTTCGGATTTCGCGACCAGGCTGCTGAACCAGCGCACCTGGGTCCGGAAGCCGGCGCTCTCCTCGATCATGCGGCCGACGAACGCGAGCTCGCCGCCCGGACACCACAGCTCGGTGGCGCGGCCGCCGAAGTTCAAGGCCGGACGGGCGCCGCCGCGCGGCGGCGCCCGGTCGAGATTGCGCCATTTGCGGCGGCTGCCGGCCGCGGCTTCCGCGGCCGAGGCATGGAACGGCGGATTGCAGATCGTCAGATCGAACCGTTCGCCGGCCAGCACGACGCCGGCGAACGTCCGCTCGCGCGCCGGCTGCCGGCGCAGCACGATCGCCTCGCCGAGGCCGTTGGCCTGCACGATCGCGCCGGCCGCCTGTAAGGCCGGCGCATCGACCTCGGTGCCGACGAAGCGCCAGCCGTAGTCGGCGTGGCCGAGCAGCGGATAGATGCAGCTGGCGCCGACGCCGACGTCGAGCACGCGGATCGCCGGGCCGCGCGGGACCTCGCCGCCTTCGGTCTCGGCGAGCAGATCGGCCAGTCCGTGCAGATAGTCGGCGCGGCCCGGAATCGGCGGGCACAGATAGCCGTCGGGCAGATCCCAGTGCGCGATGCCGTAGTCGGCCGCCAGCAATGCGCGATTGAGCGCGCGCACGGCGGCGGCGTCGCCGAAGTCGATGCTGGCATCGCCGGCCGGCGTACGCAGCAGGAACGGCTTCAGCGCCGCACAGGCGCGCGTCAGCCGCGCAAAGTCGTAGCGGCCCGTGTGGCGGTTGCGCGGATGCAGCGTCGGCGCGGCGCGTGGGCCACGTGCGTCCGGCGGTCGTCGAGGGGGCGAGCTCATGCGCCGATTAGACGCGATCGGCGGGCGCAGGTGTGAGCCTGGACGCGGCCCGGGCACTTGCATCGGACGCAGCCGATCGCGTGACCAGACAGGTGAGCCATTTCGACACCGTTCCGCGCATGGCGATCGGAACGGGCCGATCTGCGGCCGGGAGCCGTCGAACCATGTACCTGCGCACCTCGATCCACGCATTCATATTGGCATCGCTGGCCATGCTGGCCGGGTGTTCGCAGGCCGGCGGCGATGCCGCGCCGTCGGCACGCTCCACTGCGGCGATGGCTGCCGCACCCGACGAAACCGGTCACGATGCGGCCGGGCCGGCCGCCGGCCGCATCGTGCAGGCGCATGCCAAGGGCCTGTTCTTCGACCGCGCATCGATCGATCGCGAGACGCAGCGCCGCGCGCAGGCCTCGCGACCCTCGGTCGACCGGCTCGAGCGCGTGCAGGTCGTCGACGGCACCGGCTTCGACGAGCCGCTGCCGGCGCTGTCGATCGAGGTGCCGGCCGGCTGGGTCGCGCGCGGCGGTGTCGACTGGCGGCGCGAGGTGGAGTGCATCGGCAATACGCATGCGTTCGACTGGAGCGCGGCCTCGCCCGACGGTCTGTACGAGGTCTCGCTGCTGCCGAAGCTGTCCTGGCAGGTGCAGTCGGCGCCGGGCGGCATCGTGCCGCTGAATCCGTGCCCGGCCGCGCCGATGGCGTCGGTGCGCGATTACCTGGAACAGCTGACGCGCAGCGCGCGGCCCGACGCGCGTGTCCTCGGCTATCGCGACCGCCCCGATCTGGTCGCGCAGCAGGAGGCTGCGGCGCGGCAGAACGGCCAGCCGGCGCAGACGCACCTGCGCCACGAATCGGGCGAGCTGCTGATCGGCTACCGCCTGCAGGGGCAGGAGATGCGCGAGGCGATCGTCGCCAGCGTCACGTTTTCGGAGCTGCAGGGCACGATCGCGGCCTGGTCGGAGACCGGCATCGCGCTGCGTGCGCCGGACGGCCTGCTCGACGAGGCGCTGCTCGAACGCATGCGCCGCTCCGGACGCTACGAGCAGACCTGGGCTGCACGGATGACGGCCTGGTCGGCGCAGCACGTCGAGCGCGTCAACCAGCGCCAGGTCGCGTCGATCCAGCAGTGGCACGCGCGGCGCATGAGCGAGATCTCGCTGGCCGGCATGACGGCGCGGCACCGGATCCGCATGGATACGATCGCCGACATCGGCCGGATCAACCAGCAGATCGTCGCCGACACCGGCGCCACCGATGCGCGCATCCACGCCGCGACGATCGACGCGATCCAGGAAGTGCAGCCGTGGCGCGACCCGACGTCCGGCCGCGCGGTCGACCTGCCGATCCATTACGCGCATGCCTGGCAGCTCGGCGACGGCCGCCAGTTCATGACCAACGATGCCTCGTTCGATCCGGAGCGCGATCTGGGCGTGCCGGGGCATCGGCTGGAGCCGGCGCGCTGACGGCACGGCCGGGCGGCGCTACCCGGCGGTCGTACATGGATGCCGTCGCTCGCAGGTCGGCGGCGCGTAGGAGTCGCGTCGTGCTCGACGCTGCGGGCGACGCGTCGTCCCGCCGGCAGGCGCGATCGAACCGGCTGCGGCGGCGGATGACCTCAGCCGGACATCGTGGAGGTCGCGATGCCGAGGCATGACTTGCGCTAAGGTGGCGCGACGCCTTCTTCCGCTCCCGAGGTCCGCCATGACGCTGCCGCGCAAACCGACCGCCGCCGATTTCGATCCGCAGGTACTCGCGCTGTTCGACCAGTACGTGCACGGGCTGATCGACCGTCGCGGCTTCCTGGCCGGTGCCGCGCGCTTCGCGACCGGTGCGACGACCGCGGCCGGTCTGCTCGCGGCGCTGAGTCCGCGCTTCGCGGCGGCGCAGCAGGTCGCGCCGGACGATGCGCGGCTCTCGACGAGCTATCGGACGTTCGACTCGCCCGACGGCTACGGCGAGGCGCGCGGTTATCTCGCGCGGCCGGCCAAGACGCAGGACCCGCTGCCGGTGGTGCTGGTGATCCACGAGAACCGCGGCCTCAATCCGCACATCGAGGACGTGACCCGGCGTCTGGCGCTCGAGAACTACATCGCGTTCGCACCGGATGCGCTGTATCCGCTCGGCGGCTACCCGGGCGACGAGGACAAGGCGCGCGAGCTGTTTCCGAAGCTCGATCAGGCCAGGACGCGCGAGGATTTCCTCGCCGCGGCGGCATTCGTGCGCGGCATCGACGGCGGCAGCGGCCGGCTCGGTGTGGTCGGCTTCTGCTACGGCGGCGCGATGACCAACTTCCTCGCGACCGAACTGCCGTACGTCGCGGCCGCGGCGCCGTTCTACGGCGCGGCGCCGGCCGTGGAGAACGTGCCGAAGATCGAGGCCGAGCTGCTCGTGGTACTGGCCGGCGAGGATCCGCGCGTCAACGCAAGCTGGCCGCCGTATCGGGCCGCGCTCGACCAAGCCGGCGTGACCTATGCGCTGTACCAGCCGGCCGGCACTCAGCATGGCTTCCACAACGACACCACGCCGCGCTACGACGAGGCGGCCGCGAAGGAAGCCTGGAAACGCACGCTGGCGCTGTTCGAGCGTCGCCTGCGTCGCAGCTAGCGGTCCGACGAGCTCGACCGAACGCGACGGGCGCCGGCGCGCCGCGCTCGTCGCGAGGTGCGCGGCGCCGATCCCGATCTTGTGCGGCCACGCGCCGGATGGGTGGCCGCGCTTCAATCGGCCTGGCGTGCCCGCCGGGGGTACGCGACGTTGCGCGCGCGGGCGGCGGGGTATCGTCGCTCGGGCGTAGACCGACCGTCTCGGGCGCGCCTCTCGCGCTGAGCGCCTTCGGCGATGATCTCATCGCCGGCCGTCACGATTCGCCGCAGCGGCGCATCGATTCGTCGCATGGCGGCTTCCGCACCGGGGCGGCGTTACGTATCAGCAGGATCGACTTGCTAGAGATGCGAGATGGCGTTCGAACGAATCGGAGCGATGGTCTGCTGGCTGCTGCTGGGCGCGACCGCTGCGCAGGCGGCGCAGACCGGCGCGTGTGCGGCGCTGCCGGACGACATGCGTGCGGCGCGCCTGCACGCGGCTGGAGGCCCTGAGAACCTGCGGCTCGAACGCGTGCCGCTGCCGCGGGTCGGCGCCGGCGAGGTGCTGGTCAGGGTGCGCTATGCGAGCGTCAATCCGGTCGACTGGAAGCTGCAGCGGGCCGGCCGGCTGCCGTTGCCGGCGGTGCCGGGCGGCGACTTCTCGGGCGAGGTCGTCGCACGCGGCACGGGCGTGGACGCGTTCGCCTGCGGCGCGGCGGTCGCCGGCATCGTCGACCAGACCCGGCGCTCGGGCAGCTATGCCGAGTACGTCGCCGTGCCGGTCGGCGAGATCGTCCCGAAACCCGATGCGTACTCGCCGGCCGAGGCCGCGGCCTATCCGACCGTCTCGGTCGCGGCCTGGCGCTACCTGGTACAGGCGGCCGCCGTCCGTGCCGGCGAGCGCGTGCTGGTCCATGGCGGCGCCGGCGGTGTCGGTTCGGTCGCGGTGCAGATCGCCAAGGCCAAGGGCGCCTACGTGATCGCGACGGCATCCGCACGCAATCACGACTATCTGCGCAGCATCGGTGCCGACGAGACGATCGACTACCGCACGACACGTTTCGAGGACGTGGTCCGCGACGTCGACATCGTCGTCGACACGGTCGGTGGCGACACGCTGACGCGCTCGGCCGCCGTGCTGCGCGATGGTGGCCGGCTGGTCAGCCTGGTCGAGCGCACGCCCGAGACCCTGTGCGGCGACGGTCGGATCGCCTGTCCGACGACCCCGCCGTGGAACGTCGGCGAGGCATTGACCGCGATCGCGCCGCTGATCGAGGCCGGTCGCGTCCGCATCAACATCGAGCGGATTTATCCGCTCGACGAGATCGTGCAGGCCCAGCAGCACAACCAAGCCGGTACCACGCGCGGCAAGGTCGTCGTCGCGATCGGCGATGGCGCGACGACGGCGGCCGACGACGCGCACGCGGACTGAACGGCGCGGCGGAGATCGCAGCGACTCACGCCTTCTGCGACAGGTGCTTCGATTCGACGACGGACGTTCATCACGGCAGGAGCTCGCAGTCGACGGCCCCGCGCTGCAGCGCACCCCCAGCGGTGTGGCGCGAGCGTGAGTGCGCCGCACGGCTGCTCCTCGACCTCGCGCTGGCGCTTCGGGCTGTCCATGGCGCTGACACCGATCACGATCAGCGCCAGGACGCGTTCGCTCGGATCGGCGGCGTCGCTGTCGCGTCGCGTCTTGCGCATTCGGCCGTGCCGATGAACCATCGGCAATCCGCCCGCGTCGTCGCCATCTGCTGCGGCCACTCGGGTCCGATCCGCGCGAGGTCTCCCATGAAAAAAGCATCTGAGGCAGCCGGCTCGGGAGCCGGCGATCATTCCGGCGGCGGTGCGGCCGTCGGCACGCCGTCGCAGCAGATCGACGCACGCATCGCGTCGCTCGGCGACTGGCGCGGTGCGATGCTGGCGCGCGTCCGCGCGCTCGTGCACGAGGCCGATCCGGACGTCGTCGAGGAGGTGAAGTGGCGCGGCGTGCCGGTGTGGTCGCACGCGGGCATCCTGTGCACCGGCGAGACCTACAAGGCCGTCGTGAAACTGACGTTCGCCAAAGGCGCGGCGCTGGACGATCCGGCCGGCCTGTTCAACGCCAGCCTCGAAGGCGGCACGCGACGTGCGATCGACCTGCGCGAGGGCGCGACGATCGACGCCGCCGCATTCAAGGCACTGCTGCGTGCGGCCGTGGCCTTGAACGGCGAGGCCGCCGCGGCGCGCACAGCCGCCAGGCGCAGCCGATCGTCGGGCGGGTCCGACGCTGCGGCGGCGGCCAAACGGCAGCAGACGACCGGCCGCCGCGCGAAGAAGGCCTCATCCGGCAACGCCGCAACCGCGAAAGCCGATATCCGTTCGCCGGTCACACGCAAGTCGCCATCGATAGCACCCGTCGTGAAGTCGGCGCCCGGCGAGCCGGTCCTGCTCGCCGGCGGCAATCCGCAGATCGCCAAGGGCTACGGCGATGCGCCGGTGCAGGCCTACATCGCCGCGATGCCGGACTGGAAGCGCGCGATCGGCCGGCAGCTCGACGCGCTGATCGTGCGCGCGGTGCCCGGCGTCGCCAAGGCCGTCAAATGGAACTCGCCGTTGTACGGCATCGAAGGGCAGGGCTGGTTCCTCGGCATCCACTGCTATACGCACTACGTCAAGGTCGCGTTCTTTCGCGGCGCGCGCCTGCGTCCGCCGCCGCCAGGCTCCTCGAAGAGCGCCGATACGCGCTACCTCGACATCCGCGAAGACGAGCCGATCGACGAGGCCCGCTTCATCGAGTGGGTGCGCCAGGCCAGTCGGTTGCCGGGCGAGCACATGTGAGTGCGGAGCGCGATTCGACGCGCATTCGCATCTGGTGCGCTTTCTCCGCAGCCCAGCGATTCAGGGACGCATGGTTGCGACACGCCTCAGTTCGTCGCGATCGACGAGCGCACTACTCATCGATCGCGAGCTGGCACCGATCGCCTGCTTTCGGGCGCTTGTGCGTGCTTGACCCCACGCTGGCTTTTGCGTGGCTGCCCGTGCCGCACCTCGGCACGGGTTCGCGAGTGCCGGTCGTCGTCAGTAGTCGAAACCGTCGAGCAGCAGCGCGTCATCGATCGCCAGCGGGTCGGCAGCTCCGATCGTGCAGGGCCGCGGTCGCACGTAGCCCCGCTGGTCGGTAGGCGGACAGAATGTGCTGCCGTCGTCCGCCAGAACCGTCAGCGGTCCGGATGCCGGCGGCAGTATCGTCGCCGTCGGCCCTCCATTCTCCTGGAGTGCATCGAGCCCGAAGCCGTCTGCCGAACCATACGCAAAGTTGTTCTGACCCGTCGGAAAGCAGGTTCGATTCGGCGCCTCGAAATTGACGCCCTGCGTTTCGACGATAGGCGTTCCCATCAAACCGCAGCCACCGGCGATCACGCTGTTGGTGGAGCGAAGGACTGTTCCGGCCCTCAGTTCCACGGAATAGGCCGGCCAGGTCGTGATGGTCGTATGGTGCAGGCTCGCCTCGGAGCCTGCCTTGTAGAGCGAGAGTGCCTGCCGGGGCGCGACGATCGTCACGTTGTGCAGGTCGAGCCGAGATGGGGCATTGCCGCCGAAGTCCAGAGCGATCATCGAACCGGAGGTGTGGCCTCGGAAAACCGAGTTGCGCGCCACCACGTGGGCGCCGCTCATTATGCAAAACGGGGCGGCACCGAACGCGAAATTATCCTTGAACGTGACGTCTTCGATCAGTGTAGTGCCCGCGCCGGAGATCACTAGCGTCGTGCAAAGTCCTGAAGTTCCGTTGCTTTCGAACCGCGAGCCGGTAATCCTGGCCTGACCGCCCTCGCTCAGCGCATAGCTCAGGCCGAGGCTGTTGCCGCGAAAATACACGTCGTCCAGCAGCAGCTCGCTGCCATTGAAACCCATCGCCCAGCTGGGCTCCAGCGCGCGCATGAAGGTCACGCTCTTCGCGCTCAAATGACCTCGTGCCGACAGCCCAGCATGCAGCAATCCGACATAGACGTCGATCAAGACATCCTCGAGCGCGAGACGCGTCGCGGCGGCATCGCCTGCGCCGAAATTGCCGCTGCGAATACCGCCGCCATGGTGCGGGCCGCTGACGGTTCCGGAACGAATCAGGCCGAGGCCACGCAGACTCACCGCGATACCGCGGGCGACGTCCAATGCGTAGTCGAGCCGGTTCGGATCGATCGCACTCAGCTCGGAACCCTCGCCGAGCAGATCCAGATCGTCGGTGATGTCGATGTCGCCGGTCAGCCCGGCATTCTCGTCGACACCGGCTTGCTCGAGCCGATGGATGCCGGCTCCGATGCGAACGATGTCGCGGCCCGGCAGCGCATTGGCGGCGAGGACCGCTTCGCGCAGCGAGCAGTCGGCCGGCAGGCAGGCGTCGGGTACCGGGTCGTCCAGGCGGGTGACCTGGAACGTGGCAGCCGATCCGATCGTCGGCAACAGCGCCGTGAATGCCAGCAGAAAACGCCAGCGCTGTGCGAACATGCGAGTGCTCTTCATGCCGGATACACCCCCAATCCCCTGTGTGGCGACAGCGTCATGCAGCAGGAAGACGAAATCAAGTCTCGCGAACCACGCGGCTGTGGGAGTTCCACGAGAATGAGTCGGCCACGCAGGTCGAGGTTCGCCTCGCAGCGTCGAAGGACCTTGGCCGGGCTTGATCAGGCGTGACGGACTGCCCTGGAAATAGGGGCCATTCGAAACGTGAGGGCTTCAGGGTCGACGAGGCACCTGCGACTGCGCCGCCCCATGCGTCGGCACGCAGGCGCATTGTTGCAATCGTCCGCATCCGCGCCTCACGTACAAAAAAAAACGGGACCGCATCGCGCGGCCCCGTTGGACTCCATTGCTCGCCCGATCAGCGCAGATCGACCGTGCCGACCTTGTCCTGCGCATCGCGCTTCGGGTCGACGCCGAACATCATCTTGACGCCGGCCAGCAGGTTCGACTCGTTGAGCCAGACCTCGGCGCGCTCCGGATCGAAGCGCAGCAGCACCAGTTTGGGATCGTCCTTGCCGTCGAACCAGGCTGCGATGTACGGGTTCCAGAGCCGGTCGATCACGTCCCGGTCGCGCGACAGGCTCAGCGTGCCGTGGATGCTCGCGAACAGGTCGTGGTCCTTCGAGCTGAACGCCGCGATCGCGCGGCAGTTCCCGCGCTGGGCGTAGTCGGCCACCGCGTTGGGCAGGCCGGTGAAGAACCAGATCGGGCCGGACTCGCCTTCGACCAGAGCCGTCATCGGGCGCGAATGTCCGTCCTCGACGCCGTCGACGCCGAGCATCAGTGTGCGATCGGATTTCAGCGCCTTCCAGAGCTTGGCTTCGAGTTCCTGCGGTGTCGCCATGGGGGTCTCCGTCGGATGCGTCGTGCGACGCGCGGAAGGTCGTTCTAGGCGAGCGGGCGTGAATGTCGCCGCAACCCTCGGTCGCAGCGGAGGGCTGGCGTTCACCGAGCGGGTGGGCGGACCGTCTAGGTGGCGGCGGTCACCGATGTCGTCGCGCGACCCGATTGCAGATGAGGTTCATCGCGATGACGCGTGTCGCCCTCGTCGTATGCGGCATTCGTCGAACCGAAACCGGAGACCCTCTGGGCACGAGCGGCCCGGAAAAAACGAGCCCGGCATTGCGCCGGGCTCGCGGGGAACAACATGGAGCGGTCGTCAGTGCGTGCGCGGTGCCGCAACCGGGTTCGACAGCGCCTCGGCCAGTCCGCCGGCATCGCAGCTGGAACCGACCAGTGCGTCGAGATCGGCCTGACGGTGCAGCAGGTCGCCGAACGTGCGCGGCACGCCGGAGACCGGATCGGGCATCGTGAACGTGCTGGGACTCGTGACCGTGCCCGGGTCGCCGACCAGGAAGCGCGACAGCGCGGCCTGGAAGCCCATGTTGCGCGGCTCGACGTGCAGGAACTTGGTCTGGGTCTCGGGGCCGTGACACGAGCTGCAGGTGTTCAACGACATCAGATGGCGCGCATCGTTGTTGAGGACGAACGGATGAGCCCAGGCCGAGCCCGGCGAGGTGTCCGGATTGAGAGCTGCGCCGGTCAGGAACGGCTGGCCCATGAAGATGGCCGGCACGTCGTAGGTATTGGCCAGGATGTCCGCTTCATTGAGATTGATGAAGTCGGCCAGCAGCGTGGTGGTGTGCGGCAGCGGCGCCGGATTGTAGATCGCGCGGTGCGGCTCGAGCACGGTCGATGCGATCTCGAGCTGGCCGGGCGTATCGCCGAGATGGTACTCGCGCAGCTCCCACAGCGGATCGAGTGCGTTCTCGTTGGTGCGCACCTGGTTGATCGCGCTGCCGTTGGGCTTGTCCGGTGCGGCATTGGCGGTGGCGAACACGTCGGTCAGGTTCTGCAGCGCGGCGTTGTACGCGCCCGAGCCGAGCGTCAGCGTGTCCAGGTCCTTCCACTTCTGCCCGTAGGTGCGCACTTCCTCGCACTTGTGCAGCGGCACGCCGTATTCGAGGATCACCGTGAACGGCATGACGTCGCAGCTGCCGTCCTCGTGACGGCGCATGACGCCGAACACGAAACGGCCTTCGCCGCCTGCGCCGTCGCCGTAGACGAGGTTCTTGCGCAGGTCCACGCGGTTGACGATCGCGAGCAGGCGCATCGGCGACTGCTTGAGGTCCAGGCGGCCCTTGGAGTCGCGCGGCCAGAACTGCAGGACCTGGTCGAACATCTGCGGACGCTTGTCGACGTCGAACGTATTGACGTTCTGCGTGTCGAGCCAGCTCTTGAGCCAGTGCTCGACGAACTCGGCCGGATGGATGCCGGTCAGCGGCTGATTGGCCATGTCGGTCATCAGCCGGTTGAACGTCCACACGCCGGTCGGATTGCCCTTGCCGGAGCAGGCGTCGAACGTGCGCTCACGGTCTTCGACGACGCGCGGATGCACGACCATCAGCGAATGCGGCGCACTGACCAGCGCGGCGACGCCGTCGGTGACGTCCTCGGGCACGTCGATCGGCGCGCCTTCGCGGATCAGACGGACCAGACGGTCCGGATCGATGAAGGCGACCGGCCGGTGATCGACGATCTCGCGGCCGCGGAAGACCGGCTGCTTGTCGAGCTCGAACGCCTGTTCCTTGCGGCGGGCCTGTTCGGCGACGAAGGCCTCGAAATCGAACGGCACTTCGGCGAAGAAGACCTCGGGATTTCGCGGATCCTGGCGCAGCGCGATCGAGCCACCGGCCAGGCGCAGCGGAATCGCCGACGGCAGCTCATGGCCTTTCTCGTAGCGAACCTCGATTCGCGCGGTATTGCCCTCGGGCGTGACGCGCGGCAGCGCGGTCAGCGTGATTTTCTCGGTCGGCGGAAACGCGACCATCGCATCGGGCTTGGGATCCTGCGCGACCGCCGACTGGCCGGCGACGCCGGTCATCAGCATCGCGGCGAGCACGAGTGCGGCGCGGCGGGTGGTGCGGCTGGGCAAGGGTTTTTCGAGCATGCGCATCTCTTCCTCCTCTTCCTGGCTGAATGGGTTTTTGCGAGCGCGACAACACGTCTGCCGCCGGCCCGAAAAGGCTCGGCGTCAAGGCGTTTCCTGGTGGTTTTCCCCGTACTGCGTGTCCCCTGGTCCGATCGAAGCTAACAGCGCGATCACGGAACAATTGTGAACTAGTGCGCAAAATGGATTCGCTTATGCCATTTGAGCGTATCGAGCGCGGAAATGGAATAGGCAGTCGAATAAAGGCCCGAACGGACACGCAAATCCACTTCCCGTACATTCGGGCCATCGCTTCGAATCGATGCGCATGGCGCTCGATTTTCGAGCGGGTTACATAGGGAATGCGCAAACGCCTTTTTATCGGCGACGCCGCGCGGCAGTCCCGGCGCCCGCGTGCGCCGACGACCAAGGAAGGGGATGCAGCAGACCTGGCGGCAGCCGATGCATCGGACATGCGGCGCCGCCATGCCCGCAACCGGAACCCACCGCGGGCGCGATGGGTTCCGGCGCGATCCGTCCCTGGATGAGCGCGTCGATCCCCGAGCTGCGCGTCAGTGCGTCTTGGCCGCCGATACCGTCGTGAACAGTCCGCCGACCAGGCCGCCGGACGGACAGCTCATGCTGACGAGCGCGTCGAGGTCCGCCTCGCGGTGCAGCAGATCGCCGAACGTGCGCGGCACGCCGGAGACCGGGTCGGGCATCGTGAACGTGCCGGGGCTCGCGACCGAACCGGGACTGCCGGTCAGGAAGCGCGACAGGGCCGCCTGGAAGCCCATGTTGCGCGGCTCGATGTGCAGGAACGTCGTCGTGCCGGTCTCGCTGCCGTGGCAGGTTTCGCAGGCATTGAGCGAGAGCAGATGACGCGCCTCGTTGTTGATGACGCCCGGGTGCTTCCAGGCGAAGCTCGGCGACGTGCTCGGGTTCAACGACGAGCCGGTCAGGAACGGCTGGCCGAGGAACAGGTCCGGCACCGTGTAGGTGCCGGCGAGGATCGCCGCCTCGTTCATGTTGATGAAATCGGCGAGCAGGGTCGTCGTGTGCGGCAACGGGAACGGGTTGTAGGTCGCGCGGTGCGGCGTCATCTCGGTCGACTTCAGCGCCAGCAGATGGCTCGAACCGTCGAGTCCGAACTCGCGCAGCTCCCACAGCGGATCGAGTGCGTTCTCGTTGGTGCGGATCTGGTTGATCGCGCTGCCGTTGGGCTTGCCCGGCGCGGCATTGGCCTTCGTGAACTGCACGGTGATGTCCTCGAGCGCGGCGTTGTAGGCCGGCGAACCGAGCGGCAGGCCGTCCAGCGCATGCCATTGCGTGCCGTAGTCCTGCACCGCGGCGCAGCCGCGGATCGGCACGCCGTACTCGAGGATGACGGTGGCGCGCATCAGCGAGCAGCCGCCGCCGGGCAGGCGCCGCATGATGCCGAACACGAAACGCCCCTCGCCGGCGCTGCCGCCGCCGTAGACGGCGTTCTTGCGCAGGTCCACGCGATTGACGATCGCCAGCAGGCGCATCGGCGACTGCTCGAGCTTGAGCCGCCCCGAGCCGTCGCGCGGCCACGGATTGATCACGTTGTTGATGATCAGATCGCGCTCGGTGATCTCGAACGAGTTGACGAAGGCCGTATTGACCCAGCTCTTGAGCCAGTCCTCGACGAAGTCGGCCGGATCGATGCCGGTCAGCGGCTGATTGGCCATCTCCGACATCAGATGCGCGAACGTCCACACGCCGGATGGATTGCCGATGTTCGTGCAGGCGTCGAACGTGCGCGTCGGGTCCTCGACGACCAGCGGATGCACGACCATCAACGAGCGCTCGGCGCTGAGCAGGCCGGCGGTGCCGGTGACGACGTCCTTCGGAATGCGGATCGGCACGCCGGCACCGATCTGGCGCGTCAGCGTGGCCGGATCGAGGAAGGCGACCGGGCGGTGGTCGACGATCTCGCGGCCGTGGAAGACCGGCGCCTTGCCCTGCGAGGCGAGGCTCTTGCGGCGCGCCTGCTCGGCGACGAACCGATCGAAGTCGAACGGTATCGTGCCGGCGTAGGCGTCCGGATCGCGCGGATCGCGCTGCAGGAAGACCGGCCGGTCCTGGACCTGCAGTTCGATGCGCTCGGGCAGGCGCTGGCCTTTCTCGTAGCGGACGTCGAGGCGGGCGTTGTGTCCCTGATCGGAGGTTCGCGGCAGTGCGGTGATCGAGACGGTCTCGGCGATCGGCAGGGCGTCGGGCTTCAATGCGGCCGGCTGCGCGAACGCGGTCGAGGCGGCGATGCCGGTCGTCAGCAGCGTGACGAACCAGACGGCACGCGGCCGGAACAGGCTGAGGCTGGGCAAAGGTCGAGCGAACATGATCCGTATTCTCCTTTTCCTGGCTGGTGGGTACGCGCGCGAGACGGCGCAGCCATCGCGCCGCGCGCGGGCGCCGCGATGGAAAGTCGGTGTCGAGAGCTCCCCGCTGTCGAAAATGACGTGCCGACGCTAGCAGCGGCCAGCGGCGGCAAGCGTGACCGGCGGCCCAGAACGACGCCGGCGTTCGTTCATCTTTCCACGTGTTCGCCCGATGTCCGGCCCGCTCGCGCGGCCGACGGCGCACGCAGCGCCGGCGGGCACGGCATGCCGGCACCGACGCTGCGCGGCGCGCGCGGGACGATCAGGCAGTAGGCACGCGTCGCGCGTTCATGGCGGGTCCGCCGAGTGGCGGATGGCTACGCAGCGGTGGACGTGGCGCAGGTGACCGACCATGGACGACGCGCGTGGAGCGGCTCGAGCCCTCGTTGCGGCACCGAGGTCGGCACGCGCGCGAGCGCTCGGCATGCGGATCGTCCGGCTCCGGTCGGCGAGGCTTTCGGCTCTTCTCGAACGCGCGTCGCGTCCGCCGAAGCGGGCAGGCGATCGAGCGCCGCCGAGGAGGCGGCGGTCGCGCGCATCCGGCGGCGCGGTGCGCGACAATGCGCCCCGGTCCGATCGCGTGCGCGTGCGCGGCGGAAAAACGAATCCCCCGATCCGAGTGGCCAGCCCGATGTCATCTCTTTCGTCTCATCCGATCGGCACCCCCGGTCAGCCCTGGAGCCCGGCCGACAAGGCCGCCTGGCGCGCGCAGCAGACGCGCCGGCGCAGCTATGCCGAGGACGTGCTCGCCGCGATCGACGGCCTGCGCGCGCGTTTCGACGTGATCGAGTACGGCCGGCTCGACTACGCGCCCGACGGCGCCTATCCGCTGCTCGCGCTGCGCAGCCGCGACTGGCACGACGAGCGTCCGATCGTGCTGGTCACCGGCGGCGTGCACGGCTACGAGACCAGCGGCGTGCACGGCGCGCTGGCATTTCTCGCGCAGCGTGCCGCCGACTACGCCGGTCGCGTCAACCTGCTGGTCGCGCCGTGCGTCAGCCCCTGGGCCTACGAGCGCATCCATCGCTGGAACCCGCTGGCGATCGATCCGAACCGCTCGTTCCGCGTCGGCAGTCCGGCCGGCGAGTCGGCGGCGCTGATCGATCTGGTCGCGCCGTGGCGCGATCGTGTGCGCGTGCACGTGGACCTGCACGAGACCACCGACAGCGACGAATCGGAGTTCCGGCCGGCCCTGGCCGCGCGCGACGGCAAGGCCTACGAGCCCGGCGAGATTCCCGACGGCTTCTACGTCGTCGGCGACAGCGAGCGGCCGCAGCTGGCGTTCCAGCAGGCCGTGATCGCCGCGGTGTCGGAGGTCACCCATATCGCGCCGGCCGACCGTGACGGCACGATCATCGGATCGCCGGTCGTCGCGCCGGGCGTGATCCTGTATCCGGTGCGCGAGCTCGGCCTGTGCGCCGGCATCACCGATGCGCCGTACACGACGACCACCGAGGTCTATCCGGACAGTCCGCGCGCGACGCCCGAACAGTGCAATGCCGCGCAGGTCGCGGCGGTCGTCGCGGCGATCGATTTCGCGCTGGCGCACTGAGCGTCGCGATCGCGGCCGGTACGGCCGCTGCCTTCGATGCCGCGACGAAGATGCGCGTGCGGTATCGCCGTCACGGCAGCGGCGGCGCCGATCGCCGCCGCTGCCGGCGCGCTCACGCGACCGTCAGCGTGACGTCGATGTTGCCGCGCGTCGCGTTCGAGTACGGGCAGACCACGTGCGCCTGTTCGACCAGCGACTCGACCTGGTCGCGCGGCAGCCCGGGCACGCGGATCGTCAGCGCGGCCGCGATGCCGAACCCGGTCGGCAGCGGTCCGATGCCGACTTCGCCGGTCACCGTCGTGTCGGACGGCAGCGCGATCTTCTGCTTGCCGGCGACGAACTTCAGTGCGCCGAGGAAGCAGGCCGAATAGCCGGCCGCGAACAGCTGTTCGGGATTGGTGCCGCTGCCGCCGGCGCCGCCGAGCGCGCGCGGCGTCGACAGCTTGACGTCGAGTGCGCCGTCGGACGAGGCGGCCTGGCCTTCGCGGCCGCCGGTGGCCGTCGCGGTGGCGGTATAGAGGATCGTATCGAGCGACATGGTGGTTCCTTATCGGTCTGGAGGGATGACGGCCGTCGCGGCCGGTGAGCGAACTGTGCGCGCGCCGGAGGCACGATAGGGGCTGTATAGTCCTGAAAACTTGATCAGGCGTATGCAATGGTCGATCGACTGGCGGTACTGCTCGAACGCTATCCGGTCGGCGCCGAGGTCTTCCACGCCGGCGCGCTGTGCGGCATCCACTCGCTCGAGGGCGAAGGCGACCGCGGCCAGCTGCATCTGGTGCGACGCGGTCCGCTCGAGGTGTTCCACGGCCAGGACGTCGTGCACGTCGTCGAGCCGAGCCTGCTGCTGTATCCGCGTCCGCTCGCGCATCGGTTCGTGACCGATCCGGAACGCGGTGCCGATCTGGCCTGCGCGAATCTGCGCTTCGACGGCGGCCAGGCGCATCCGCTGCGCGCGGCGCTGCCGGACTTCGTCGCGATGCCGCTCGACCGGCTCGGCGGTGCCGAGCCGGTGCTGGCGCTGCTGTTCGAGGAGGCCTTCGCCGAGCGCTGCGGACGCCATGCGCTGGTCAACCGCCTGTTCGAGGTCGTGCTGATCCAGCTGCTGCGCCAGCTGATGGAGAGCGGCCGGATGCCGGCGGGCCTGCTCGCCGGGCTCGGCCATCCGCGCCTGCGCCACGCGCTGGCGGCCGTGCACGCGGCGCCGGCCGAGCCGTGGACGCTCGAACGCATGGCCGCCGCGGCGCGGATGTCGCGCAGCGTCTTCGCGGCGGCGTTCCGCGAGTCGATGGGGCGGACGCCGGCGCAGTATCTGACCGAATGGCGTATCGGGCTCGCCCAGCAGGCGATGCGCCGCGGTGCGCCGCTCAAGACGATCCCGGCCGAGATCGGCTACGGCAGCGAGGCGGCGTTCTCGCGTGCGTTCAAGGCGCAGACCGGACTGGCGCCGCGGGCCTGGCGCCGGGCCGCGACGGCGGCTTGAGCGGCGCGCGGCCGCGAATCGACGGGTTGGGGCCTCGTGCACGGCCGATCGGCGTGGTGCTTGCGCCCCGGCCGCCGGGCCGCGTCCTTTCGAGCCGAAGCCGGCCGGGACCGACACCCGCGGCGGGCGGCGGGCGGCCAGGCGGACCGTGACGCCGGACCGGACGCCGGCGTATGGAGCCGGTGTACCATCGGCGCGCGGACGCCCGCAGCGCGGGCGCCGCTCGATGGGGCAGCAGCCAACAGGGAGCGTACGAATGGACATGACCGTCAGATGCCGATGCGGCCAGGTGCGCGGCGCGGCGCGGACCGAGCGCGCGTATACGCGCGCCACCTGCTATTGCCGCGACTGCCGCGCCTACGCGCGCTTTCTCGGCGGTGCCGATCTGCTCGATGCGCACGGCGGCACCGACATCGTGCCGATCGCGCCGGCCGGTCTGCGGCTGATCGCCGGACTCGAGGCGCTGGCCTGTGTCTCGCTCGGGCCGCGCGGTCTGCTGCGCTGGTACGCCGCCTGCTGCCGGTCGCCGATCGCCAACACGCCGCGGCAGGCGCGCACGCCTTACGTCGGCGTGTTCGGCCGTGCGTTCGACGTCCGGCCCGATGCGCTCGACGCGGCGCTGGGGCCGCGCGGCGCGGTCGTGATCCACGCCGCCAGCGCCGCCGGACCGGTCGCGCCGACGCGCTGGCGGTTCGTGGTGGGCGGCCTGCGCATCGTCGCCGGCATGACCGGCGCACGCCTGCGCGGCGATCCGCCGGCACCGTTCTTCGACGAATCGGGCCGGCCGATCCGCCACGTCCGCGAGCTGACGCGCGCCGAGCGCGACGCGCTCGGCGACGCGCCGCCGGCGCACTGAGCGCCGGCGATCAGGGCAGCTCGAAGTCGCTGTGGAACAGCCGGTCGCTCGGCAGCAGCAGCACGTGGATCGCCGCGTTGTAGGCGCGGACCTCACCGCTGCCGGAGTAGCGCGAGCCCCACAGGCTGAAAGCGTAGGTACCGGGATCGAGCTCGCCCCCCCACTGCGTGGCCAGCGTGCGGTCGGTGCCGTCGCCGCTGTCGTTGTCGATGTCGATCCAGCGCTCGGTGTTCGACAGCGACTGGCCGCCGGTCGCGATCCGGAACAGGCCTTCGTAAGGCGCGCCTGCGGGCGGATCGGATTTGCCGATCGAGGCCGACGCGAAGACCAGGGCGCGCGCCGGCGTCGCGGTCGAGAGCGTGCATTCGCGCATCGCGGTCGGCGTGCTGGCGGGGTTGGTGTAGTTCGCGCCGGACTGGTGCGAGCAGATCGCCGCCGCCGATGCCGGCACCGCGATCACGGTCAGCACCGGATCGTACATCGTGACCTCGCCGCTGCCGCTGTAGCGTGAGGCGTACAGATCGAACGTATGCGTGCCGGGCGTCGCTGCGAACGCATACTGCGTCGCCACCGATTCGTCGGTGCCGTCCTGGTCGTCGGCGTAGACGTTGACCCAGCGGTCGCTGGTCGAGGTCGTCGTGCCGTCGAAGCCGATCCGCACGCGAGCCTCGCTCGGGCCCATCGAGTAGCCCATCGAGCCGGTCGCGAACGCGAACGCGATGCTGTCCTCGGCGACGGTGATCTGGCACGAGGCGGCCGACGTCGGCGTGGCACTCTGGGTCCGGAACGCGGTGCCGGAGGCACTGCCGCAGACGGTCTGTGCGGCCGAGGCCGGCACGAAGATCGCGGTCAGCGTCGGATCGAACATCATCACGCTGCCGCCGGCGTAGCGGCGCGCCTTCAAGCTGATCCGCCGCGTGCCGGCCGTAACCTGGAAGTAGTTGCTGAGCGCGATCGTCTTGTCGGTACCGTCGTTCGCGTTCGGATACACGTTGACCCAGCGATCGGACGTACCGCCCTGGGCGCCGTCGAGCATGATCTCGGCATTGACCTCGTAGGCCGTGTCGCTCAGCGCCAGAGAGGCCGAGCCGATCGCGACGATGTAGCCGTCGGTCGGCGCCTGCAGCGTGCATTCGGCCACGGCGTCGCCGAAGCTGGCGCTGTCGATGGTGGCGGTGCCGTTCGGCTGGTCCGAGCAGGCGGTGTAGGTGGCCGGCAGCGCGCGCAGCGCAGCCGGTTCGGCGTCGGCCGCCCCGGCAGCCGTCGGCCGCGCGACATCGGCGGCCTTGTCGGCCGCGACCGCCGGCAGCGCGGTGGCGGCGATCGCGCCGCCGAGCGCGAGCGGCAGGGTGCAGGCCGCGACGAGGCGGCGCAACGCGTGGACGGGCAGGGACATGGGCGAATCCTCGATCGCAGGGATGCCGGTGGAGTACGCAATCGCGCGCCCGATCGTGACATCGCACGCGGATCGGGGCGGGCACGCGTTCGGCGTGGCTCGCCTGCCGCAGGTGCGCCCGGCCGTCGTCGGCACGAGACCGCCGGCGGGCGCGATCCGGGTCCGGATCGCGCCCGGCATCCGGCGCGCGAGCCCGATCGTCGCCGCGGCGCTGCGCGCATGCCGGTGACCGGGCTCGCGATCGCGCGGCTTGCCGGCGCCGGTCTGCGCGGCCGCGCTAGTCGCGATCGGGCGCGCCGAGCGGGAAGTACGACCGATACGGACGCGCCGCGTCGACGACGCGCTCGACCGAGGGGCGTGCCAGCAGCCGCGCACGATAGGCGTGCACGAGCTTGAAGCGCGCATCGATCGCATGTGTCCAGTCGGCATAGAACAGGAACGGCGCCGCGCCGCAGTCGGCCATCGTGAATGCATCGCCGGCGGCCCAGGGCCGGCCGTCGGCCAGATGCGCGTCGAGCCAGGCGTAGGCGGTGTCGAGCATCGCGCGCGCGTCGGCGACGCCGCGCGGATCGCGCGCCTCGGCATCGCGCATCGCGTCGAACACGATCTTCTGCTGCGGTGTCGAGACGTACTGGTCGAAGAAGCGGTCGAGCAGGCGCACCGTCAGCGCCGCATCGGGATCGTCCGGGATCAGCCGCAGCGGTCCGGGATGGTGCCGCTGCAGATACTCGATGATCACGCTCGATTCGGGCAGCGTGCGGCTGCCGTCGCGCAGCAGCGGAAAGCGCCGGATCGGCCACAGCGCGGCGAACTCGGCCAACGCCTCCGGGCCGGCCGGATCGGACGGATCGAGCAGGCGCAGGCGGAACGGCACGGCGTTCTCGTCGAGCGCGATCAGCACCTTCTGGCAGTACGAGGAGAACGGATGGGCGAACAGTTCGAGCAACATGGACACTCCTGGCCTCGGCGGCGGGTCGGCGCCGGACCGGCGCCGTTCGGGCATTGCGACGAAGCGGAGCATGCCGGATCGACAGCGTGGCGGAACCGGGCGCCGAACCGGGTTTGATCGGTCGATGCCGCCGCCGCCGGCCGGCTTGCCGCTTTTGTCCCCCGTTTTACGTATTGGGAGGGGGATACACGACGCGAGCGCACGGCCACGGCGGCCGCGACGACGTTTCCACGACCCGAGGACGAATCCGATGTCATCCAGTTCCGAGCGTTCCCACCGGCCGCGCCTGACGGCTTGGCTGGCCATTCCCGTGCTGATCGCGGCCCTGGCCGGACCGGCCGCCGCCGAGAAGGCCGGCCATCTGCCCTCGCGCGGCGGCAGCGAGCCGGCGCACGCGACCGTGGCCGGCAGCCCGCTGACGATCCTCGCCGGCGCCGACCACTCGTTCCAGATCCTCAACGCCCAGGTGCCCGGCACCGGCCAGATCTACCCCTCGCAGGGAACCGGACTGGCCGACATGGGCTGGATCGTGCGCGCCGGCGGTGTGCTGTACGGCCCGGACTTCCAGAATCACGAGGCCGGCACGGCGACCGGCGGTCTCGGTACGGTGACGCCGTACGGCGCCGGCAGCGTCAGCGCGGTGTCGGGCAGCGGCAGCGACGCCGATCCGTACGTGGTCGTGGTCGACGCGCCGCTCGCCGGCAGCGGCCTGCAGAGCCGGCAGGAGGTGCGCTACGTCAACGGCCGCAACTACTTCAGCAAGCGCTTCACGCTGACCAATACCGGTGCCGAGCCGCAGAGCGTGTCGATCTATCTCGGCGGCGACATCTACCTCGCCGCCAGCGACAGCGGCATTCCGTATCTGGAGACGGCCTCGCAGAGTCCCGGCGGCCGCGATTGCGGCGGCCCGCGCGGCAGCAGCGGCGGCTACTACATCCTCTACATTCCGCAGACGCCGGCCGACCGCTACACCGGCACCGGCTACAGCAGCGTCTGGTCGCAGATCGGCAGCGGTGATCTGGACGGCGTGCTGGCGCCGCCGGACTGCATCGACAACGGCGCGGCGCTGCAGTGGAACCGCACGCTCGCGGCCGGCAGCAGCGTGACGATCCTGGCGACGACCTCGTTCGGCGAGATTCCGTCGATCGCGCAGTTCGACATCACCAGCGTCACGCCGTCCGCCGCCGCGCAGGGTGCGATCGTGCCGGTGACGATCCGCGGCATCGGCTTCGCCGACGGCATGACGATTTCGATCGGCGACGGCATCGCCGTCGACGCGCTGACCGTCATCGACGCCGGCACCGCGACCGCCACGCTGACGATCGCGCCGGATGCGACGGTCGGCTTCCGCGACGTGGTCGGCGTCCAGGCCGGCGGCGGCAATCTGACCGCGACCCTGGTCCAGGGCTTCCAGGTCACCGGTGCCGGCGAGCCCGATCCGTTCACGCTGACGCGGATCGTGCCGGCCAGCGGCGTCGTCGGCACCACGCTGCAGGCCACCGTGCAGGGCACCGGCTTCGCGCCCGGCATGACGGTGACGCTCGGCGACGGCGTGACCGTCTCCAATCTCCTCGTCACCGGTCCGACCGCGGCGACGCTGACGCTGGCGATCGCCGCCGATGCGGTGCCGGGTCCGCGCGACGTCGTCGCCTCGCTCGGCAAGGTCGGCGCGGCGCTGCCGGCCGGCTTCCTCGTGATCGCCGGATCGACCGGAGAGCCGCCGGTCGCGCAGGCGGTGCCGACGCTGAGTCCGGCCGGCCTGCTGCTGCTGATGCTGGGCGTGTTCGGCGCGGCGTGGGTGATCGGCCGCCGGTAACCCCACCGGCGCCGATCGGGAAGCCGGCCGTGAGCCGGTGCCTCGCTGTGTTTGCGGGCGGCCTGGGTGCCGCCCGTTTTTTTCCCGAGCGTGGGATCACTCGGTTTCGACTGTTGTTCCGGGGTTGCCTTCATCGATTTGAAGTGCTTGGGTTTAATGTCGATGCCGGACCTTGCTTTTCGGGCCTTCGATCGTGAGGAAAGCTCAAGCTGAAAGATTCAGAGCAAGAGCTTCCGCTCGCTGCGCGAGCGGGTGACTTTTTTCTTGGAAAAAGTCACCAAAACCGCCTGCGCTGACGCGAGCCGACGCGGCTGCGCCGCGCCGGTCCCC